>Ga0075163_10000057_pt1 | contig 114440 bp, 93 predicted proteins | sample JI1023141ADNA_FD_71478 | JGI IMG/M metagenome (GOLD analysis project Ga0075163, IMG submission 71478) | Wastewater effluent complex algal communities from Wisconsin, to seasonally profile nutrient transformation and Carbon sequestration -... | ecosystem: Engineered > WWTP > Effluent > Algae...
GCAGAGGCAGTCCAGGTTTCAGCACAGAAAGACTTTTTTGCCGTGAGCTTGGATCACGCCACACTGACCGGAGTTGACGAGGATGTCATTTACCGCATTTCGCCACATGCCTAACAATTCATTCAAGCCGAATCCGCTTCGCAGGTCGGCTTGATTCAGCAACCAGGTCCAACATGGAATCTTCCGAGAAATATCGCCGCACCGCACTTCGGAGAGATATTGGCAACCGACTTCCATCATCGCCGGCTACATCTGTTGGTGGCGGCCGATATCTCGTCGCACATGCCTGCTTTGCCTGTCGCAAGAGTTTCAAGATCGCAAGCAGGCCGCAACCACCCAAATGTCCCAACTGCGGCGGGCAGCTCTGCTGGATGGGCCGCTCCTTCAAGGCGCCTGCCGCGCGAGACAAGGAACAATGGCTCAAGGTGCAAGCGCTATACCAAGCCGGGTTTCGGTTCTTCAGCTACCGCAGCCTTGATTGCCCACCGCTTCCACAACGGCTCGCCGACGTTGAGGCATTCATCCTGGATAACCCCGCACATCCACTCCGTGTGGGTGAGGCCTGAGAATTCATTCCAAGCGAACCGAAAGCTCGCAACTGGACGCCGCTCGCACGCTGTAAAACTTCCTCGCAAATTGGTTGCGAATGCAACTACACCGCATGCCTGAAACCGTTGTTGCGGCACCGCAGCAACTATGTTCTAGTCCGGTCTCCGGAGACATTCAGTAGCGCCGCTTGCGCAGGGTGCGGTGTCGCCGTCATTTGCCGATCGGCGTGAGCCGCCCGGCCTTACCGGTTGAGAACACCAGATGGACCCCAGCACCCGCCAGGGACTCTACGACCCCAACCACGAGCGTGATGCTTGTGGTTTCGGCATGGTCGCGCAGCTCGATGACCAACCCTCGCGTTCGCTGGTGGATACCGCCATCTCCGCACTCTCGCGCATGACCCACCGCGGCGGTGTCGCCGCCGACGGCCTGACCGGCGACGGCTGCGGTCTGCTGATCCGCAAACCGGATGTATTCCTGCGTGCGCTGGCCAAGGACGCCGGCATCACTATCGGCAAACGCTATGCCGCCGGCTTGGTGTTCCTTCCACATGACGTGGAACAGGCGACGCAGTGCCGCGCGTATCTAGAAGAAGAATTGCAGCGTGCCGGCGTGACCCTGCAAGGCTGGCGCGTGCTACCCACCGATGACTCTGTGTGCGGACAACTGGCCAAGGACACCTTGCCCCATATCGAGCAGGTGTTCGTCGATGCCGGCGACAGCCAGGACGACGACGCGTTCACCCTGGCCCTGTTCCTCGCGCGTCGCCGCGCCGAACAGCGCCTGCATGACATCGCTGATTTCTACGTGGTCACGCTCACCCCGCATGCCATCGGCTACAAGGGCATGGTGCTGCCGGACAAACTGTCCACCTTCTATCCGGATTTGCAGCGCAACGACCTGGCCGCGAGCGCCGTGGTATTCCACCAGCGTTTTTCCACCAACACCCTGCCACGCTGGCCGCTGGCCCATCCGTTCCGCCTGCTGGCGCACAACGGCGAAATCAACACCATCGAAGGCAACCGCCGCTGGGCGCAGGCGCGCAGCAAGGTGTGGAAGACGCCGCGCTTCGACATCGCCGAATTCGACCCGGTCATCTCCATGCACGGCTCCGATTCGCAGAGCCTGGATAACATGCTGGAGCTGCTGGTCGCCGGCGGCATGGACCTGATCCAGGCGCTGCGCATCCTCGTTCCACCGGCCACGCAGTCGCTGGAATTCAAGGACGCCGACCTGGCCGCCTTCTACGAGTTCTACGGTTTGAACAGCGAGCCGTGGGATGGCCCGGCCGGCATCGTTTCGATGGATACGCGCTATGCGGCGTGCATGCTCGACCGCAATGGCCTGCGCCCCGCGCGCTGGCTGCTGACCTCGGATCGCCATTTCCTGGTTGCCTCCGAAGCCGGCGTATGGGAACTGCCGGCCGAGCGCATCACCCGCAAGGGCAAGCTGGGGCCGGGCGAGATGATGGCCATCGACCTCAAGCGCGGCGATTTGCTGGACAGTGAAGCCGTGGACCGCATCAACCGCGGCCGCGCGCCGTACAAGCAATGGCTGCAGCAGGGCGTGACCTACCTGCAGACCGAGTTGATCGATCCCTCGCTGGTGGAGGAACCGTTCGACGAGAAAACGCTGCGCAGTTACCACAAGCTGTTCCAGCTGACCAACGAGGAAATCGAGTTCGTGCTGCGCCCGCTGGCCGAAACCGAACAGGAAGCCACCGGTTCGATGGGCGACGACACGCCGATGGCCGTGCTGAGCCGGCAGACGCGCCCGCTCTACGACTATTTCCGCCAGGCCTTCGCGCAGGTCACCAATCCGCCGATTGATCCGCTGCGCGAAGACTGCGTGATGTCGCTGTCAACGCAACTGGGCAAGGAGACCAACATCTTCCACGCGGGCCCGGAGACGGTGAACCACGTGATCCTCAATTCACCGGTGCTGTCGCAGCGCAAGTTGCGGCAGTTGCTGAAGATGCAGCCGTACGACGAAAAGAACACGCTGATCGACCTGTCGTATTCGCACGAGGAGGGCTTGAAGGCCGGCATCGAACGCATCTGCGCGCAGGCCGAACAGGCGGCGCGCGACGGCATGGTGATGCTGCTGCTGACCGACCGCTACCCCGTGGCGGAAAGGCCGATGGTGCATGCGCTGCTTGCCACCGGCGCGGTGCATCACCACCTGGCGCGTGTCGGCCTGCGTTGCGACGTGAACCTGATCATCGAGACCGGCACCGCGCGCGACCCGCACCACATCGCCTGCCTGCTGGGTTTCGGCGCGACCGCGGTGTATCCGTACCTCGCCTACCAGACCCTGTTCGACCTGGGCCGTCGCGGCATCCTGCTGATCAAGAAAGGTGGCGAGCAGGCGCAGATCGGCCGCAGCTACCGCAAGGGCATCTACAAGGGCCTGTCCAAGATCATTTCGAAGATGGGCATCTGCAGCATCAGCAGCTACCGCGCCGCGCAGCTGTTCGAGATCGTGGGCCTGCAGCCGGACGTGATCGCGCTGTGTTTCCCGGACACCGCCTCGCGTGTCGGCGGCGTGGACCTGGCGCGACTGGACGTGGAAGCACGCCAGCTGACCCGCAACGCATGGAATGACCTGCACAAGCAGGAAATCGGCGGCCTGCTGAAGTACGTGCACGGCGGCGAGTACCACATGTACAACCCGGACGTGGTGATGTCGCTGCAGCAGGCGAGCCGCACCGGTGACGCCGCAGACTGGAAGAAATACACCGACTTCGTGCACGCGCGCCCGCCGTCCGCACTACGTGATCTGTTACAGCTGAAGCAAGCGGAGACACCGACGCCGCTGGAAGAAGTCGCCGAAGCAGGTGACCTGTTGCGCCGCTTCGATACCGCCGCGATCAGCCTCGGCGCGCTGTCGCCGGAAGCGCACGAAGCGCTGGCCATCGCGATGAATCGCCTGGGTGGCCGCAGCAATTCCGGCGAAGGCGGCGAAGACCCGGCGCGCTACGGCACCGAGAAGCGCAGCAAGATCAAGCAGGTGGCGTCCGGACGTTTCGGCGTAACACCCGAGTACCTGGTCAACGCCGAAGTGCTGCAGATCAAGGTCGCGCAGGGCGCCAAGCCCGGCGAAGGCGGGCAGCTGCCCGGCCACAAGGTCAACGAAATGATCGCGCGGCTGCGTTATGCCAAGCCGGGCATCGGCTTGATCTCGCCGCCGCCGCACCACGACATCTATTCCATCGAAGACCTGGCGCAATTGATCTTCGACCTGCGCCAAGTCAATCCGACCGCGCTGATTTCGGTGAAGCTGGTCTCGCATGCCGGCGTCGGCACGATTGCTGCAGGCGTAGTCAAGGCAGGTGCGGACCTGATCACGATTTCCGGGCATGACGGCGGCACCGGCGCGAGCCCCTTGAGTTCGATCCGCTACGCGGGCGTGCCGTGGGAACTGGGCGTGGCCGAATCACACCAGGCGCTGGTGGCGAACCAGTTGCGCGACCGCACCGTGCTGCAGACCGACGGCGGTTTCAAGACCGGGTTGGACGTGGTGAAGGCCGCGCTGCTGGGCGCGGACAGTTTCGGGTTCGGCACCGCGCCGATGATCGTGCTGGGCTGCAAGTACCTGCGCATCTGCCACTTGAACAACTGCGCCACCGGCGTGGCCACGCAGGATGATCACCTGCGTGCCAAGCACTTCACCGGCCTGCCGGAGCGCGTGGAGAATTTCTTCCGCCTGCTCAGCGAGGAAGTACGGCAGTGGCTGTCGTACCTGGGCGCACGTTCGCTGGACGAAATCGTCGGCCGCACTGACTTGCTGCAACAGCTTGAAGTGTCACCGCGGCCCGGCGTGCACGTGGACCTGTCGCGCCTGCTCAAGCATGTGCACCAGGACAGCGGACATTGTTCGGCGCAACGCCTGTACGAATCGCCGGACAGCCTGGCCACGCAGCTTGACGGATTGATGGCGAAACCCATCGCGGAAAAATCCGGCGGCGAACAGCGCTTCCTGATCCACAACACGGACCGGAGCATCGGCACGCGCCTGTCCGGCGCCATCGCGCGTACGCATGGCAACCACGGCATGAGCGATGCGCCCCTCAACCTGCGCTTCCGCGGCACCGCAGGCCAAAGCTTCGGCGCATTCAATGCCGGCGGCCTGCTGATGGAGCTGGAAGGCGAAGCCAACGACTACGTGGGCAAGGGCATGGCCGGCGGCCGCCTGGTGGTGCGTCCTCCGCGCGGCGCGCGCTTCGAGGCACGCAATACCGCGATCCTCGGCAACACCTGCCTGTACGGCGCGACCGGTGGCGAGCTGTTCGCCGCAGGCCGTGCAGGTGAACGTTTCGCGGTGCGCAATTCCGGTGCACTCGCGGTGATCGAAGGTGCCGGCGACCACTGCTGCGAATACATGACCGACGGCATCGTGATGGTGCTGGGCCGCACCGGCCTGAATTTCGGTGCGGGCTTCACGGGTGGCCTGGCCTACGTGCTGGACCTGGACCGCGATTTCGTGGACCGCTACAACCACGAACTGATCGACATCCACCGCGTGTCGCCGGAAGGCTTCGAAAGCCATCGCCAACACCTGCACACCTTGATCACGCGCCACCGCGAGCTGACCGGCAGCATCTGGGCGCAGCAGATCCTGGACGAATTCCGCGACTACGTGGGCAAGTTCTGGCTGGTGAAGCCGAAGGCGGCGAGCCTGGACTCGTTGACGGAATCGTTGAGGCGGGCGGCGTGAGGGGCAGGAATGAGTGGAGAGGAGTGAGAAGTGAGCGCCTCTCCGTGGAGTCGTTCCCATCCCTCTTGTCGCCTTTACTCACTTCTCACTCCTCACTTCTTAATGGGAGGAGTGAGCGGAGAGGAGTGAGGAGTGAGCGCCTCTCCGCCCACCCGTCCCGCCTGCGCAGTTGCTTTTACTCACTTCTCACTCCTCCACACTCACTCCTCGCCTTATGAGCCGCAAGCAAGTCTTCCAGTTCGTCGAACTGCCCCGCCAGATGCCGCAGCGCATTCCGCTGGAGCTGCGCACCAATGGCGACTGGGGCGAGATGTACGGCAAGTTCGCCTTGCCCGAGGCGCAGCACCAGGCCGGGCGTTGCCTGGATTGCGGGAACCCCTACTGCAGTTGGAAGTGCCCGGTGCACAACGCCATCCCGCAGTGGCTGCAGCTGGTGCAGGAAAACCGCATCGACGAAGCCGCCGCGCTGTGCCACACCACCAATCCGCTGCCGGAAATGTGCGGCCGCGTATGCCCGCAGGATCGCCTGTGCGAAGGCAGCTGCACGCTGGAGGACGGGTTTGGTGCGGTGACGATTGGTGCGGTGGAAAAATACATCGTGGACGCCGCGTTCGAGAAAGGCTGGCGCCCGGATTTGAGCAGCGTGGTGGCCACCGGCAAGCGCGTGGCGGTGATCGGTGCGGGGCCGGCAGGACTGGCCTGCGCCGACGTGCTGGCGCGCAACGGCATCCAGGCGGTGGTGTTTGACCGCTACGAACAGATCGGCGGATTGATGCAGTTCGGCATTCCCAGCTTCAAGCTGGAGAAAAGCATCATCGCGCGTCGGCGCGAGGTGCTGGAAGGCATGGGCGTGCAGTTCCGTTTGGGCGTGGAGATTGGCAAGGACCTCGGCATCGAGGAACTGCTGGCCGAGTACGACGCCGTGTTCCTCGGCACCGGCGCGTACCGCTACACCGATGGCGGCTTGCCGGGACAGGATTTGAAGCACGTACTGCCGGCGCTGCCCTTCCTGGTGCAGAACGGTCGCATCGTCAGCGGCAATGATCCCTGGGGCCGACCGATCGCCGGTTGGGAAGACACGATGGCGCTGCCCGACCTGGCCGGCAAACGCGTGGTCGTACTGGGCGGCGGCGACACCGGCATGGATTGCGTGCGCAGCGCGATCCGCCTGGGCGCGGCGAAAGTCACCTGTGCCTATCGGCGTGATGAAGCCAACATGCCGGGTTCCGCGCGCGAAGTCGCCAACGCGCGCGAAGAGGGCGTGCGTTTCCTGTTCAACCGTGCGCCCTTGGCCATTGAAGGCGATGACGAGCAACTCGTCGGCGTGCGCGTGGTGGAAACGAAGCTGGGCGAACCCGATGCGCGTGGCCGCCAAGCGGCGGTGGCGATCGAAGGCAGTGAATCGTTGCTGGAAGCGGACATCGTCATCATCGCCTTCGGCTTCTCGCCGACGGTGCCGGAATGGCTGACCGCGCAAGGCGTGGAAGGAAGCACGAACGGACGCATCGTGGCCGGTGGCGTCACGCCTGATGGCAGCGAGCGGCTTCCGTACCAGACCACGAATCCGAAACTCTTCGCAGGCGGCGACGCCGTGCGCGGCGCCGACCTCGTGGTCACCGCCGTCGCCGAAGGCCGCGACGCCGCCCACAGCATCGCGCAACTGCTGCTGGCCTGAAACAACACCGTAGGAGCGCCCCATGGGCGCGAGCTCTTCGACCGGATTGCGGAGCTCCGTGGCAAGAGCTCGCGCCCATGGGGCGCTCCTACCGATTCCCATCCACCCATACCGCGTAGAATCGCCGGCCCCGCGCAGGCTCCTCCTCCCCATGAGAATCGGCATCGACTTCGGCACCAGTTATTCGGCAGCCGCCGCGCGCGTGGGGGATCGGCTGCAGCACGTCCGTTTTGGCGGGCAGCCGCAGTTCCGCACAGCGGTGTTTTTCCCCACCACCCTGCCCGACCGGGCGGACTTCCGCATGACCACGTCGACGGAAGGCGAGGTTGCGGTGCTGGTACGCGCCGCCAAGGCCGAACAGACCCGCGTCGGCGCGACACCGCGCAGCGAGGCGCAGCTGTACCGCGACGCGGTGCAGGTGGTGCGCCGGCAATGGCTGGAAGAACAGGTGCGCGAGGCGGAAGACGCCGCGGCGGACCTGGACGACGCGGTGTTCGGCGACGATGCGATCGATCGCTTCCTGGAAGAAGGCAGCGGCCACTTGGTACAGTCGCCGAAATCCATGCTCGGCTACGACCTGTTGCCACGCGCGCGCAAGACCATCACCGGCATCGCCGCCCACATCCTCGAACACATTCGTCTTGCAGCCAGCGAGCAGCTTGGAAGCGAAGTGCGCATCGCGACCATCGGGCGACCGGTGCAGTTCCGCAGCTCCATGGGCGACGCGGGTGGCGAACAGGCGCTGGATATCCTGGCCGAAGCCGCGCAGATCGCCGGCTTCGACGCCGTGGATTTCCTGGAAGAACCCGTGGCGGCAGCCTTGCACCACCACGCCAGCAGCGGCACGCGCCATCACACACTGGTAGTGGACGTCGGCGGTGGCACCACGGACATCGCGCATGCCGAAATCGGCGGCAGCGACGCGCCGCTGATCCATCGCGCATGGGGCTTGCCCAATGGCGGCACCGACGTGGACCTGGCCTTGAGCATGGCGCGCTTCATGCCGCTGTTCGGCAAGGGCGAGACGCGCGTGCCGATGCATCATTTCGTCGACGCGGCGCTGGTGCAGGACACGCAGCGCCAGCGCGCCTTCCACAAACGCGATTTCAGCGAAGTCCCGCCGCCCTACGCCAGTCGCCTGCAGGCGCTGCAGCACGACGGCGGCACCACGCGCCTGTACCGCGCGGTGGAGGCGATGAAGATCCGGCTCAGCGAACACGATGGCAGCCAACACTCGCTTGATTACATCGGTCCCGCGCTGTCGGTCGAAGCGAGTCGCGCGGACCTGGAAAGCGCGAGCGTGGATTTCCTGCGTCACCTGGGCCGCTTGCTGGAAGACGTGCGCGCCGACTTGCCGACGCAGCCCGGGAGCCTGTTCCTGACCGGCGGCATGTCGCGCGCGCCTTACGTGCAGGCCATCGCGCGCAGCATATTCCCGCAAGCACGCGTGGTGCACGGCGATCCTTCGCTGGGCGTGGTCTCGGGCCTGGCGAGTTACCAACCCACCTAGGTAGGAGCGCCCCATGGGCGCGAGCTTTTCGCTCTATTTCCAATAACAATCAAAAGCTCGCGCCCATGGGGCGCTCCTACGGGGGGCGGTGGGCGACAATGCATCCATGAGCTCGAACCGCTTCGCCTCCTTCACCCGCGACTTCTCCCTCTCCGCCGTCGCGGCCGGCTTCGTCACTGTGCTGGTCGGCTTTACCGCGTCGGCGGTGATCGTGTTCCAGGCGGCGCAGGCGTTGGGCGCGTCGGATGCGGAGATCGCCTCGTGGATGTGGGCGCTGGGGCTGGGCATGGGCCTGACCTGCATCGGGCTGTCGCTGCGCTACCGCATGCCGGTGGTGACGGCCTGGTCCACGCCCGGTGCGGCGATGTTGATCGCTTCCACTTCCGGGCTGCCGTATGCGGAAGCGATTGGCGCCTTCGTCGTGTCTGCGCTGCTGATGACGATCGCCGGTTTCAGCGGCCTGTTCGAACGCAGCCTCAGCCGCATCCCGGTGTCGCTGGCATCGGGCATGCTGGCCGGCGTGTTGCTGCGCTTCGGGCTGGATGTGTTCGTGTCCATGCAGACCCAGCTGGGCCTGGCGCTGGCCATGTTCGTGACTTACCTGTGCGGACGCCGCCTGTTCCCGCGTTACGCGGTGATCGCGACCTTGGTAGTGGGCATCGCCATCGCCGGTGCGATTGGCCTGCTGCACGTCGAGGGCGTGCACCTGCAATGGGCACGACCGGTATTCACCACGCCGGCGCTGTCCTTGGCCTCGCTGTTCGGCATCGCCTTGCCGTTGTTCATCGTCACCATGACCTCGCAGAACGTACCCGGCGTTGCCGTGATCCGCGCCTCGGGCTACGACGTGCCGATCTCGCCGGTGATCGGCTGGACCGGCGTGATGAATACCCTGCTCGCGCCGTTCGGCGCCTTTGCCCTGAACCTGGCCGCGATCACTGCCGCGATCTGCATGGGCCGCGAGGCGCACCTGGATCCACAGCGTCGCTACGTGGCGTCGGTGTTCGCCGGGATCTTCTACGTGGTCGTCGGCGTGTTCGGCGCGACCGTCGCGGCACTGCTGGCGGCTTTCCCCAAGGAACTGGTGATGGCGATCGCCGGCATCGCCTTGTTCGGCACCATCGGCAACAGCCTGGCGGCGGCGATGCGCGATGAAAGCGACCGTGAGCCGGCCCTGATCGCCTTCCTGGTCACGGCCTCGGGCGTGTCGCTGGCCGGGATAGGCTCCGCGTTCTGGGGCCTGCTGGCCGGGGCGCTGACCTTGTTCATATGGCGGCGCAAGCACGCCTGAGACGCTCCCCAAGGCATGTTCCTCATCGCCTTCTACCTTAATAACCGCGCGGCCCATTGCCCCTGCTGTTGCTGTCCTGCAACATGCGTGTGCTAGGCCACCGCGCCGCCCTCTTTCTTCTCTGGAAAACTCCCCATGTCTGCCAGCCGTTCTTCGTCCGTGCGCCCGCACCAGCTCGCCCTTGCCATTGCCGCCCTGCTGCCGCTTGGCCATGCCTTCGCCCAGGACGCTGCGCCCGCAGCACCGACCCCGGCGACGACCACTACCGAGAACCAGGCCACCACCCTGGACGCGGTGCAGGTCACCGCGCAGCGCCGCGTGGAAAACATCCAGGACGTACCGGTCTCCATCAGCACCCTCAGCAGCGAGAAGCTGGACGCCTTGGCGGCCGGCGGCAACGACGTGCGTTTCCTGTCCGCGCGCGTGCCCAGCCTCAACATCGAATCGTCCTATGGCCGCGCCTTCCCGCGCTTCTACATCCGCGGCCTGGGCAACACCGACTTCGACCTCAATGCCTCGCAGCCCGTGTCGCTGATCTATGACGATGTGGTCCAGGAAAGCCCGCTGCTGAAGGGCTTCCCGGTGTTCGACCTGGAGCGCATCGAAGTGCTGCGCGGCCCGCAGGGCACGCTGTTCGGCCGCAACACGCCGGCCGGCGTGGTCAAGTTCGAATCGGCCAAGCCGACCCAGGAATTCGGCGGCTACGGTCGGGTGTCGTACGGCACCGACAATATGTGGAACGTGGAAGGCGCCGTCGGCGGCGCGTTGACCGATCGCTGGTCCGCGCGTGCGTCGGTGCTGTTCCAGCGCCGCGACGATTCGGTGGACAACACCTTCGCCGGACCCAACGACGGCTTCGAGGGCTATGACGAATCCGCCGCGCGCGTGCAGTTCCTGTACGAAGGCGACGCATTCGAAGGCCTGTTCAACCTGCACAAACGCCACCTCAACGGCACCGCGCGTTTGTTCCGCGCCAACATCATCGAGCCGGGCACCAACAACCTGGTCGACGGCTTTGATCGCGATGAAGCGTCGATCGACGGCGTCAATTTCTCCGATCTCGACACCTGGGGCGGCAGCGCGCGCCTGCGTTGGGAATTCGGCCGCGTGAACCTGTACTCCATCACCGGTTATGAAACCGCCGAATCGCTCAACCGTGGCGACATCGACGGCGGCTTCGGTGCTGCGTTCCTCGGCCCGGGCAATTCCGGCCCGGGTTTCATCCCGTTTGCATCGGAGTCGGCCGATGGCCTGCCGGACCATCGCCAGGTCACCCAGGAATTCCGCGTCGAGTCCAATGAATGGGGCCGCTTCGACTGGCAGGCCGGCCTGTTCTATTACGACGAAGACATCAGCATCGACAGCTTCAACTACGACTCGCTGACGCCGGGCAATCCGCGCGCCGGCTATGCCGTCCAGCAACAGCGCAACAAGGCCTGGGCCGTGTTCGCCTCCGGTGATTACGAAGTCAGCGACGCCTTCACCCTGCGTGGTGGCTTGCGCTACACGCAGGACAAGAAGGACTTCAGCGCCAGCGTGCTCGAGGCCGCGCCGTTCTCGGCCGCGCCGGTCGGCGGTCCGTACACGGTGAGCACCGACGTCGACGACATCAGCTGGGACCTGAGCGGCGTGTATGCCGTCAACGAAGACGTCAACGTCTACGCGCGCGTAGCCAAGGGTTTCCGCGCGCCGTCCATCCAGGGCCGCCTGCTGTTCGCCAGCGCCGCGGCCGTGGCCGACAACGGCGGCGTGTCCACCGCGGATTCGGAAGAAGTGATTTCCTACGAAGCCGGCATCAAGGCCGACCTGTGGGACAAGCGCGCGCGCATCGGTTTCAACGTGTTCCGCTACGACGTCAACGACCAGCAGATCATCGCGGTCGGCGGCGGCGGCAACAGCGCGACCCTGCTCAATGCCGACAAGACTACGGGCCAGGGCTTCGAGCTGGACCTGGAGGCGTATGTCACCGACGGCCTGCTGGTGACCTTCGGCAGCAGCTACAACGACACCGAGATCAGGGACGGCAGCCTGGCCGTGCCGGGTTGCGGCGGCGGCTGCACCGTGACCGATCCGGCGGTGATCGATCCAATCACCAGCCTGCCCAATGGCACCTACCTGATCAACGGCAATTCACTGCCGCAGGCGCCGAAGTGGGTGCACAACCTGACCGCGCGCTGGGGCATCCCGGCCGGGGACGGTGCGGAGTTCTTCGTGTTCACCGACTGGGCCTATCGCAGCGAAGTGAATTTCTTCCTGTACGAGTCGACCGAATTCCGCGGCAAGTCGTCGCTGGAAGGCGGCCTGCGCCTGGGCTACAACTGGAACTACGGTGACTACGAAGTGGCGCTGTTCGGCCGCAACATCACCGACCAGACCCGCATCGTCGGCGGCATCGACTTCAACAACCTCACCGGCTTCCTCAACGAGCCGCGCACCCTGGGGCTGGAGTTCACGGCGAAGTTCTGATCGCCAACGGGCATCGCAATAAACAGAAAGAGCCGGCATGTCCGGCTCTTTCTGTTTCGGATATTGCGAAGGTTGTTTGGCGGAGCCAGGGCGCAAGCCATGGACTCGAAATCCTTGTAGGAGCTGCGCAAGCTGCGACCACGGCCATAACGGCACGACTCATTTTCCGATAGCCGAGAAATTCCGGTCGCAGCTTGCGCAGCTCCTACAGGGACGGCGGCGGATCGCGTGGCGGGAATTTCAACACCACGCCGCGCGCTTCTTCCTCTGCCGTGCGATTCCACAACACTGGAACTTCGCGTGGCGCCGGCGGCTCCAGTTCGTCATCAAGGGGAACGAGGCCTTCTTCCTCGTCTTCCCAGCTGTAACGCTTGCGTGGCAAGGCCGGATCCAGGCGACGGAACAGGAACGCGGCCACCACGCCGGCCACCGCGCCGCCCAGGTGCGACTGCCACGAAATACCGGGCTCGTGCGGCAACACCGTCAGCAGCATGCCGCCGTAGAAAAAGAACGCGATCATGCCCGTGGCAATCGCCGGACGGTCGCGCCGCAGCAGGCCGAGCACGAATATCAGGAACATTAAGCCATGGGTCACGCCACTGGCGCCGAGGTGATGGGAGCCCGGATCGCCAAGCAGCCATGCCCCGAGTCCCGAGCCCAGCCACAACAACGGCAACGACCACAGCGTCGCTCGCGGATATACGCTGCCGGCCAAGGTGCCGAGCATCAGCAAGGCCACGCTGTTGGCGGCGATGTGTTCCACCGAACCGTGCAGCAACGGCGCGGTGAGCAGGCCGAGCAGGCCGTCCACGCTGAGCGGCTGCACCGCGAAGCGGGCCACGTCGAAGCTGCCCTGCGCTGAATAGACGAGGATCATCGCCAACACCAGTACCAGGCTGGCATTGAGCGCGCGAATCAGGCGGCGGCGATCGAGTCGGCGCTGGGTCTCCGCGTCGTAGCGCGGATCATCGGGATGGTGCAGGTTCATTGCCAATGGATGGCGGCAGCTGGACGGAATGCAAGGGTTGCGCGCTCAAAGCGCTGAACGACACTGGCAAAGAACGTTCTGACTCTTGAATTCCATTCGTGATGAGCCTGTAAAGGATCCCGTTCGTGGTGAGCCTGTCGAACCACGCTTTTCGCGGAAACCCTGGGCTGACGCGATCTGTCGATCTGTCGCAAGAGCGTGGTTCGACAGGCTCACCACGAACGGGTTCACATATCCAAGCCTTTGCTTGCGCTGTTGAAGCAGGCCCGCGTTACTGCGGCAGGCGCTCATCCAGATGACGGAACAGGAATGCCGCCAGGATGCCCGCGATGGAGCCGCCCAGGTGCGACTGCCACGACACGCCCGGCTCACGCGCGAGGATGGTGAGCAGCATGCTGCCGTAGAAGAAGATCGCGATCATGCCCGCCGCCATCGCCGGCTTGTCGCGCTTCAGCACGCCCAGCACGAACACCAGGAACATCAAGCCGTGGGTCAGTCCGCTGGCACCCAGATGGAAGGTGCCGGGATAACCCCACCACCACGCGCCGATGCCGGAACCCAGCCAGATGATCGGCAGGCCGCGCGCCGTTGCACGTGGATACACGCTGCCGGCGAGCGTGCCCAGCACCAGGATGGCGACGCTGTTGGCCGCCAGGTGTTCCCACGAACCGTGCAACAGTGGCGCCGTCACGATGCCGAGCAGGCCGGCCGCGTTGCGCGGATACACCGCGAACGCGCGCCAGTCGAATTGCCCCTGCAGCAGGAACACAACGAGCAGAAGCACCACTAGCGCCACGCTGATGTAGAAGGCGCGCTTGAGGCGCATGCGGTCGTATTCGCGCTGTTCGAGGGCGGTGCGCTTTGGGGCTTCGGCAGAGTTCAAGTTCATGGACGGATGTTAACAGCCGAACCCCGTGCAATCCCGCCGTAGTCGGCCGCACCTGCCGGCGCAGCCGACGTCATCGTCATGGCTTCGCGTGCGCCTTCGCCGGACGCAGCAGGCTGGCCGCCACTGTGACGGCAAGGATCGCCGCCACCACGCCCAACGACACCAGCACCGGGATCTTGAACACGTCGATCAGCAGCATCTTGCTACCGATGAACGCCAACACCAGCGCCAGACCGTACGGCAGCAGGTGGAAGCGATCCGCCATGCCGGCCAGCAGGAAGAACATCGCGCGCAGGCCCAGCACCGCGAACACGTTGGACGTCAGCACGATGAAGGGATCGCTGGTGATGGCGAAGATGGCCGGAATACTGTCCACGGCGAAGATCACGTCGGTCACCGCGATCATCACCAGCACCACGAACAGCGGCGTATAGCGGCGGCGCTTGCCTTGCCCGATCCACAGCGCGTCGCCGTGGTAACGGTTGATCAGCGGCAGGTGCCCGGTGATCCAGCGCAGCACGGGGTTCTTGTCCATGTCGGGCGCCTTGCCCGCGGTCAGCCACATCTTGACGCCGGTGATCAGCAGGAAGGCACCGAAGAGATAGAGCAGCCAATGGAATTTGGCCAACAGCGCGGCGCCGACGAAGATCAGGATGGCGCGCAACACGATCGCGCCCAGGATGCCGATGACTAGCACACGCTGGCGCTGTTCCTCGGGCACGCCGAAATAGGTGAACAGCATCAGAAACACGAAGATGTTGTCGACCGCCAGCGACTTCTCCACCAGGTAGCCGGTGAGGAATTCCAGGCCCACGCGGTTGGCGATCACCGACCCGGCGGTCTCGGTCAGGTACCACCACAGGCCCGCGTTGAACAGCAGTGCCACCGCCACCCAACCCAGGCTCCAGTACATCGCTTCCTTGAACGTGACCTTGTGCGGCCCGCCATGGCGCATCAGCACCAGGTCCACCAGCAGCGCCACCACCACCACCACGGCGAAGCCACTCCACAGCCAGGGATTGCCAATTGTTTCCATTATTTGCTCCGGTAGAAATCAAAACGCCTCGAACCGCAAGGTTCAAGGCGTCTGCACCGGGTTACGGGGGACGGACCTTTCGCCTGTACGGCGAAGGTCTTGCTCACAAGCCTGTGTGGGCCTGCTGCTGGACCGGGGCGTTTGCCCGTAATGACGGCCACAGCATCGGGAGCTACTCCCCTTCTGGGACGCGCATTCTGGCGGGCGGGGCGGGTCCGGTCAACCGTCCCGGTAGAATGGCGCCATGAATACACCACTCCCCGCCGTCCATCTCAAGAACGCCTGGCGTTCCAGCCACCCGTGGATCTTCCAGAAACTGGTGGCCAAGCCCGAGCAGAAGCCCAAGCCCGGCAGCCTCGTCGACGTGATCGGCGTGGAAGGCGAATGGATCGGTCGCGGTTTCTACAACGGCCACTCGCGCATCGCGGTGCGCATCCTGGAAACCGATATCGATGTTCCCGTGGATGCAGGCTGGTTTTCGCGCAAGATCGCCGAAGCGGTGTCGCTGCGGCGTGACGTGCTGAAACTGGATGACGTGTCGAATGCGTGGCGCGTCGTGCATGCCGAGGGCGATGGACTGTCCGGCCTGGTCGTGGATCGTTACGACGATTTGCTGGTGGTCGAGTTCTTCAGCGCCGGCATGTTCCGTCACCGCGAGTGGATCTACGAAGCCCTGAAGGAACAGTTCCCCGGCGCACGTTTCTACAGCTTTGCCGAGGAGCACGTGCAGAAGCAGGAGAGCTTCGACTTCCGCGGTACGGAGCCGCCCGCGCCGGCGATCATCACCGAGAACGGCGTGCGCTTCCGCGCGGACCCGGCCGGCGCGCACAAGACCGGTTTCTTCGCCGACCAGCGCGACAACCGCGAATGGCTGTCACGGCAGGTCGCCGGCAAGCGCGTGCTCGACCTGTGCTGCAACACCGGCGGCTTCGGCGTATACGCGAAAGTGCGTGGCGCGGAAGAAGTGGTCGGCGTGGATATCGACGAAGACGTGATTTCCATCGCCAAGGGCAATGCCAAGCTCAACGATGTAAAGCTGAAGTTCGTGCAGGCCGACATCTTCCCGTGGCTGCGCGATGCCGGCAACGCCAAGGATCTGTACGACGTGGTGATCCTGGATCCGGCCAAGATGACCCGCGACCGTGAGCAGGTGATCGCCGCGCTGAAGAAATACCTGGACATGAACAAGCTGGCGCTGGGCGTAGTGAAGCCGGGCGGCCTGTTCGCCACGTTCTCCTGCACCGGCCTGGTCAGCGAACAGGAGTTCCTGGACATGCTGCGCCGCGCCGCGTATTTCTCCGGCCGCACCATCCAGATACTGAAACTGTCAGGCGCGGGCGCCGACCATCCGTTCATGGCCCATGTGCAGGAATCGCGTTACCTCAAGGCGGTGTTCTGCAGGGTGTTCTGAAGATGCCGTTGCCCCCTTTGCAAAAGGGGGCGGGCAGCGGCAAAGCCGCTGACGGGGGATTTGCTCTTGATCTTGATCTTGCTTCTCTCGAAGCAAGAGCAAATCCCCCTCGGTCCCCCTTTTACAAAGGGGGAGGCAAAGCCCAGGCGTCACTGCCCTGGGCCAGCACGCTTGAGCGGCCCCCATCGGCCAAAGCCCACCCTATGCGTCGAGAGGAAAGCCCCCTTTGCAAAAGGGGGCGGGCAGCGACAACGTCGCTGACGGGGGATTTGCTCTTGATCTTGATCTTGCCTCTCTCGAAGCAAGAGCAAATCCCCCTCGGTCCCCCTTTTACAAAGGGGGAGGCAAAGCTCAGGCGTCGCCGCGCTTCCCCAGTACGCTGCCGCGCCTGCCGTAGACCACGTAGGCCACGATGCCGAGCACGTTCCACAGCAGGAACCACAGCTGCGTCTTCTGCGGCAGGCTCCAGAACAGGTACAGGCAGCCAAAGATCGCAATGGGTCCCACCACCCACGCCAGCGGCGTGCGGAACACGCGCTTGCGTGACGGGTCACGCTTGCGCAGGACCAGCAGGCACACGGCCACCGCGATGAACGCCGCCAGCGTGCCGGCGTTGGCCAGCGCCGCGATTTCGTCGAGTCGTGCGACCCCAGCCAGTGCCGCCACCAGGATCGCGGTGAACACCGTGATCGCCACCGGCGTGCCGGTGCGCGTGTTGACCTTGGACAGGCTGCGCGGCAACAAGCCATCGCGCGACATCACGAAGAAGATGCGGCTCTGCCCGTAGAAGAACGCCAGCAGCACCGTCGGCAGCGCCACCACGGCTGCACCCGCGACGATCTTCGATGCCGTGCCCTGGCCAAGTTCGCGCATGATCAGCGCCAACGGCGCGGGGCTGTTGGCGAACACTGTGTAATGCAGTGCGCCCACCGCGGCCAGCGCCACGATCACGTAGATCAGGGTGCAGCCGATCATCGAACCGATGATGCCGATGGACAGGTCGCGGCCGGGATTCTTGGTTTCCTCCGCCGCGGTGGAGATCGCATCGAAGCCGTAGAAGGCGAAGAAAATGATCGCCGCCGCCGCCATCACCCCGCGCTCCACGCCATCGACACCCATTTCCTTGGCGAAGCCATACGGCATGAACGGCTGCAGGTTGCTGCTGTCGAAATGCGGCATGGCGATGGCGACGAAGACGCACAGCGCCAGCACTTTCACGATCACCAATGCCGCGTTGAGGGTGGCGCTTTCCTTGGTGCCCGCCATCAGGATGCCGGCGACGACGAAGGTGATCAGTACCGCCGGCAGGTTGACGATGCCGCCCGCATGCGGGCCTACCGCCAGTGCCTGCGGCACGTGCACGCCCATGCCGTTGAGGAATTCGATCACCGACCCCGACCAGCCCACCGCCACCGCACTCACCACCAGCGAGTACTCCAGGATGAGGCTCCAGCCCACGATCCAGGCGATGGCTTCACCGAGTACGACGTAGCTGTAGGTGTAGGCGCTGCCGGCTGCCGGCATCATGGTGGCCATTTCCGCATAGGCCAGCGCCGCGCAGGCGCAGACGATGCCGGCGACCGCGAACGAGAGCAGCACCGCAGGCCCGGCGAGATTCGCGCCGACGCCGATCAGGGTGTAGATGCCGGTGCCGACGATGGCGCCGATGCCCAGCGCGACCAGGTGCGGCCAGCTCAGCGTGGGGACCAGTCGCCGCCCCTCCTCATGCACGGTGACCTGGTCGATATCCTTGCGCCGGAACCATGTCTGCATACAACCCTCGGATTTATTGGGTGGAAGGGGGTGGCGCATAGTCGCTTATTCGACGCGGCGATGCGATGTGCAGTGCGGCGATGGCGTGTCGTTACCGGTACGCGCGCGGCGTTGGTTGCATCAACCGCGACCCGGAAGGACGGCTCGATGCGTTGCCGTTCCGAATTTGCCCCGATGCCCTTGATGTGCCGCCCACGGGATCCGGGCAAGCCCGGTGGGAGCGACGGGCACAGCCCGGCGGCATTGGCCCGGTTGATTTCGGTCAATGCGCTCGCCTGTATTGGGTCTAGGCTGCAACCGTCACTCATGGCGAAGGGAGCCGGCGGATGCATCCGATACTGCGCGAGATATTCATGGAACCGGTCGGCTGGATGACCATCATCGGCGGCCTGGTCATCATCGGCCTGCCCCTGGTGCTGGGTGCTTTCCTGCGCCGCAAGATGCGCGAGGAACAGGACGGGAAGCCGAAGAAATAGCGGGGAGCTACGAGGCGGCTCTATGGCCTCGTCCAGGTTGATCTGGCTCAGGCGGCGCGAACTTCGACGAACGCGCTTGAGGAATGCGGGGAAGGGATGGATTGCCCCTCTTCCTTGAGTCCTTCGAGGTGGAACTCGATGGCTTCCTGGATGAGTTGCAGGACTTCCTGCTCTGTTTCACCTACCGCCACGCAGCCCGGAAGGTCGGGCACATACGCGCCGTAGCTTTCCGGTCCCTTTTCAACCACGACCATGTAGCGCATAGCATTCACCTTGCTGGCTTTAGACCTGCTTGTTTCAACACGCTGTTGAGCGTGCCGGGCGGGACATCGATGCCCAGGTTGCCGGACACGGTCACCGTGCCGGATTTGAGCGGATGATGATACTGGCGGTGGCTGCCCTTCTGGCGCACCAGTCGCCACCCATCCGCTTCGACCAATACCATCAGTTCCCTGACTTTCACGAACGGGTTTCCTTGTGCCAACCTTGGCGTTACCCGGCAACACGGCACCTTCACGATCAAGGCGTCAGGAACATAGTGCAACGGAGCTGTCGTGGGGGCAACCACCGCGGAATCAGCTCTTGAGACCGACCCCGCTACACTGTAGCCATGGACACCAACTCACTTCTCATGCTTTTAGCCGGCCTGGTGCTGGCCGCCATCGCCTTGTTGATAGCGCTGCTATTGCGTCGCCCTGAGCAGCGCATGGAACTTGCCCTGCGCGAGGAACAGCGCAGCGGCCGCAGCGAATTGCGCGAACAGCTGGACAGCCTGTCGAAGCAGCAGGAAACGCGCATCGAGGGCTTTGGTCGCAATCTCACCGAGCTGAGCACACGCACCGACCAGCGTCTTGACCTGCTGCGCGAGGCGCTGGGTGAAGACGCGCGCAAGGGTCGGCAGGAAAGCAGCGAACAACAACAGCGTTTCAGCGACACGCTCAGCCAGCGCCTCAACGAGTTGACCCAACGCAATGAACAGCGCATTGGCGAAATGCGCACCACGCTGGAATCGCGCCTCAAGGAATTGCAGGCCGACAATGCCGCCAAGCTGGAGCAGATGCGCGCCACCGTCGACGAGAAACTGCACGCCACGCTGGAAACGCGCTTGACCGAAAGCTTCGGCAACGTCACTGCCATGCTGGCGCAGGTGCACCAGGGCCTGGGTGACATGAACAAGCTGGCCGCCGACGTGGGCGGACTGCAACGCGTGCTCAACAACGTGAAGTCGCGCGGCGTGTTCGGCGAGGTGCAGCTGGCGGGTTTGCTGGAACAGGTCTTCGCGCCGGATCAATATGCCGCCAACGTCGCCACCGTGCCCGGCAGCAGCGAGCGCGTGGAGTTCGCGGTGCGCTTCCCCGGCTCATCGATCGATTCCGTTGTGTGGTTGCCGATCGACGCCAAGTTCCCACGCGAGGATTACGAGCGCCTGCTGGATGCACAGGAAAGAGCCGACGCCGACGGCGCGCGCAATGCCGGCGAGGCATTGGAGCGCCGCGTGCGCCTGGAGGCCGCGCGCATCCGCGACAAGTACATCGCGCCGCCGAGCACCACGGAGTTCGCCATCCTGTTCCTGCCCACCGAAGGCCTGTACGCCGAAGTGCTGCGCCGACCGGGCCTGGTAGATGCATTGCAGCGCGACCTGCGCATTGCGGTCGCCGGGCCTACTACGTTGCTGGCACTGATGACCAGCTTCCACATGGGCTTCCGCACGCTGGCGATTGAAAAGCGCTCCAGCGAAGTGTGGAAGACGCTGGGTGCAGTGAAGACCGAATTCTCGAAGTTCGGCGACGTGCTGGATTCGGTGAAGAACAAGCTGGACCAAGCCAGCACCCAGATCGAGAAGACCGGCGTACGCACGCGCGCGATCGAACGGCGCTTGCGGGATGTGGAGTCGCTGCCTAGTGAGGGTGAGCCGGGGTTGTTGGGTAGTGAGTTGGATCAGGACTCACAGGAATAGGTTCGCCAACATCGTCATCCCAGCGAACGCTGGGATACATTTTGACGTTGCTCTTGGCTTTGATTCCATCGGTACCCGACGAAGATCAAAATGGATCCCAGCGTTCGCTGGGATGACGATGCTATTTGTCGCTGTTGTTGTTTGTCGCGTTTCGAACACTGAAATCACAGCGCGGCATTTTGCGAAGCACCAACCAAGCCGCATCACCCACCCGGCGGCGGAATCACCATCGGCATAGCATCAATCGGGACGGTGGGATTGTTTTCTTCTTCCAGCAGGTAGTCGGGCAGGTTTGCGTCCGCATCCGTGCGCTTGCTGCCTTCACTGATCTGGTAATTGCGACGCTGCAGCCACGAATCGCGGAACAGCGAATACTCATCCACCGCGCCTTCGCGCAGGCTGTCGACGGACAACAGGTCGGCGCGCACGTCGACCAGTTGCGTGCCCTGCAGGAACACGCGCAGCGCGTCGTAGTCGACCTGTTGCAAGGGCGCCAGCGGCGCGTCGCCGACCAGGCCCACCACGTCACGGATCGTGCGCGGACCGAACAGCGGCAGTTCGACGTAGCGCGAACGTTTCCAGCCCCACACGCCGAGGGTCTGGCCGAAGTCCTCGCTCTTGCGCGGCAGCTTGGCATCGCTGGCCGGGTCGAAGATGCCGCCGATGCCCAGGGTGGAGTTCAGCAGGAAACGGCCCATCGACTGCCCCGCCTGCTTGGGCTTGCCCTGCAGCAGGGCATTGAGTGCGCTGACCGGCTGGCCCAGGTTGCTGAAGAAGTTGCTCACGCCCAGGCGTACCGGGCGCGGCACCACTTTCACGTAGCCCTGCGCCAGCGGCTTGGCGATGGCTTCGTCCACGGCGTTGTTGAGCGCGTGCATCTTGCGGTTGTATTTCTCCCACGGGTCGTAGCTGGCCGGCAGTTCAACGCCTGGTGGCAAGGTGGGGTCGGCAACCGGGTTGTAGTCGTCCTGCCCGTAGATGGCGGCGAAGTCATCCTCGGCCGCGGTCGGCGCCTGTACCTGGCTCGTGGTGGTGGCGTCTGCTGCAACGGCTTCGGCCTGAGCGACCGGAGCATCGTCCTGCGGAATTGGCGGCGCGGAGCTTTCCGCTGTTTCCGGTAGGTCGCCTTGCCCGGCGCTTCCGACAACGACCGTCTCGGCTGGCGGGGCGTATGAGCTTGCAGGCGGAGCCGACGCGCAGGCAGACACCAGCGCGGCAAGTACGACAGCAATGGCAATGCGTGGGAGTTTCATCCTGTTCCCGGCGCCGTGGGGACGCCTTGTTACGACGTGGGGGTCGCCCCGGGGAAATCCAGCCCGGGAGTCAAGCGGTACGCGGCGCGCAGATCCGGCAGGCCGGGGGGCTCGCCTTCGATACGTGGCGCAATTCCCGCCGCGCGCAGGCGTGCGGCGAGTTCGGCCAACAATGCCAGCCCGGCGCTGTCGACGGTAGTGACCTTGGTCAGGACGATGCGTTGCGCGCCGGCCAGCACGGCCAGTGCCGGGGCCCACAGCGCCAGCGCGGCCGCGCGGTCGATCGCGCCGGTGAACACCAGCGCGTCGCCTTCGCGTTGCAGCGTGGCCTCAGTTGCCGGCATTGGCCTGCATCTTGCCGGCGCGCAGGTCGGCGGCGACCTGGGCGATGGATTTCTGCCGCAGCGGTGCGTCGAACTGGTTCTTGAAGGTCTGCACGTAGGAAATGCCTTCCACCATCACGTCGAACACCCGCCACTGCCCGCCCACGTTGCGCATCAGGTAGTCGACCGGGATCGGCTCGCCACCGGCGCGCAGCATCTCGCTGGACACTTTGACGCCACGTCCGCCCGGCAGCGCGGACTCGGATTTCACCCGCACGCGCAGCTTGGTGTTGAAGTCGAGCAGCGAGGTGCCGTAACGGGCCATCAGGTTGTCGGCCAGCGCGTCGGAGAACAGCTTCACGTCGGCTTCGGACGCGCCGCGGCCGTGCACGCCCAGCACCAGGCGTGCGGCGTAGTCGCGGTCGAACATGCGGTTGAATTCGCCGGTGATGAACTGCTTCAGCACCGCCGGATTGCTGCGGAACTCGGCGCGGCGCTGTTCCAGCGTAGTCAGGATGCGGGTGCTGCTGTCCAGCACCAGCTTGCTGGCCGAACCTTGCGCGGCGGGTGCGGCGGCGGGCTTGGCGGCCTGCGCGACGGCAAGCACGGGCGCACCGACCAGCAGGGCGGAAGCAATGAACAGGGATAACAGGGGCTTGTTCATGGAGCGGGCTTTCATGGGGCTTGTTCCTCGGTAGGCGCGGGAGCAGCGGTCGCATCGCCGGCAGCGCCTGCTTCGGCGCCCTCGGCGGGTTTGCCACCACCACTGAACATGTACTTGCCGACCAGCTGCAGCAGGTCGACGGCGGGCTGGGTGAAGGCGATCTCTTCGCCGGGCTTCAGCACTTCCGGGTCGCCGCCCGGAGACAGGCCAATGTAGTTCTCACCCAGCAAACCGCTGGTGAAGATGCCGGCCGAGGTATCGGCGGGCAGGTCCTTGAAGGTGCTGTCGATGGACAAGGTGACGATGGAATCGAACTTCACCGGATCCAGCGTGATCCCGGACACCTGCCCGATCACCACGCCGCCGATCTTCACCGGTGCTTGCGGGCGCAGCTGGCCCAGGTTGCTGAAGCGGGCGGTGAGTTCGTAGGTGCCGCCACCGAAGCCGAACTTCTGGTTGGTCGAGGCGAAGGCCAGCACCAGCAGCGAGGCCAGGGCCAGCAGCAGGAAGGCGCCGACGGCGAATTCAAGACGGGGTCCGCGGATGGACATGGTTATCGGCCTTTGACGGTCCGCGCCCACAGGCACGGGGTTTTGCGAAGGGAGTGCATCATTGGAACAGCAGCGCAGACATGACGAAGTTGAACATCAGCACCAGCAGCGAGGCATTGACCACGGCGCGCGTGGTCGCCAGCGAGGTGCCTTCGATGGTGGGCTCGGCGTGGAAGCCTTCATACGCCGCCACCAGGGCACAGGTGCCGCCGAACACCGCCGACTTCAACAGCGCCACGCCGAAGTCATCGCGGAAATCCACGCTGTTGCTCAGCGCCGACCAGAACACGCCGTTGTCCAGGCCCAGCACGTGCACGGCCTGGAAATAGCTGGCGCTGATGGCCAGGCTGCAGAAGAAGCCGGTCAGCAGCGGTACGCAGATCACCGCCGCCCAGAAGCGCGGGGCCACGGCCTTGGCGATCGGGTCGATGGCCATCAGTTCCAGCGCCTTGATCTGGTCAGTGGCGCGCATCAGGCCCAGCTCGGCGGCGATGGAGGAGCCGGCGCGACCGATAAACAGCAGCGCGGTCAGCACGGGACCTAGTTCGCGGTACAGCGACAGCCCGAGCAGGGTGGAAAGCGCGTCTGTGGCACCAAACGTAGTCAGCGTGCGGTAACCCTGCAAAGTCAGGACCAGGCCGACGAAAGCGCCGCCCACGGCGATGATCGGCAGCGAACGTGCGCCAACTTTGTAGATTTCGCGCGTAAGTTCGGCGAAAAAGTCCCGAGTGGGCACAGACGAGCGGAACACCGAAAGGGTGAACAGCCCGGCCCGGCCGAGGGAGCGGAGGGAGGCGGCAACAGGCATTCAGTTCACCGTCCCGTGGTTCGCCGCGCCGATCGAAGCAACAAGCGGCTGCCCGGATTTGCCCCCTTTGCAAAAGGGGGCAGGCTCTGGTCCTGCGGACGGGATCAAGGCGAGCCGGAGGTTCATGCCGCCTCCGTCCGAGGACTCGCATCGAAACCGATCGGCCCATCCGGCTCCCCCCGCAGGAACTGCCGCACCAGTGGATCGGTGCTGGCTTCCAGATCGGTCGGAGTGCCGGAAAACACAATGCCGCCGTTCGCAATCACCACCGCGTGGTCGGCGATGGGCAGGGTTTCATGCACGTGGTGGCTGACGATGATGCTGGTCAGGCCCAGGCTGTCGTTGAGGCGCTGGATCAGGCTCATGATCACGCCGCTGGCAATGGGATCCAGCCCGGTCAGGGGCTCGTCGTAGATCATCAGCGGCGGATCCAGCGCCAAGGCCCGGGCCAGGGCCACGCGCCGGGCCATGCCGCCGGACAGCTCGCGCGGCCAGGCCTCCGCCGCCGCGCGCAGGCCGACCGCATTGAGCTTGAAGTCGACGATGCGTTGCACCAGCGCCTTCGGCAGCTTGGTATGCGCGCGCAGCGGCAGGGCGACGTTGTCCGCCACGGTCAGGTCGGTGAGCAGGCCATTGCCCTGCAGCAGCACGCCGATGCCCTTGCGCATTTCCAACAGCGCGCGGGTGGTGCGCGGTACTGGCTCGCCGAAGACCTCCACCGTGCCCGCCGCCGGCACCAGCTCGCCGGTCAGCGCGGCCAGCAAGGTGGACTTGCCGCTGCCCGACGGCCCCAGCACCGCGGTGATGCTGCCGCGCGGCACCGACAGGTCGATATCGCGCAGCACCGTGCGCCCGCCACGGTCGAGCCGGGCCTGGGTGAGGCGTACTGCAGGGGAATCGGGGGCTGGCATTGGCGCAAGGAACTCCAAAACGACCGCAGAGGATCGGGGGCTGCGGCTGAACAGGGGGTGCACCGTGGCGTGGAAACAGGCCCGTCCACAGCAGAGTACGGGATGAAGCGCCGCCTCACATTTCATCCGTCGCGCTCCCTGCGACCCGACTGCGGCAAGATGACGCGATGCCCGCACCCTCTTCCGACTTCCGCCTGTACCACTCCAACTCGCTGGAAGTGCTGGCCGGGCTGATGGCCACCGAGCTGCGCACGCCTGCGCCCGGCCAGTCGTTGCTGGCACCGGACCTGGTGCTGATCCCGCAGGTGGCGATGCGACGCTGGCTGCAGGCGACGCTGGCGGCGGCGCACGGCATCGCCGCCAACCTGGAATTCCTGACCCCCGGCGAGTTCGTGGCTCGCGCGCTGGATGCCAACCCCGGATCAGGTCCGGGGCAGGTTGTCCCGGGCGCGGCCGAAGACCTAGGCGCCGATGCCCTGCACTGGCAGCTGTATGCCGCGCTGACCGATCCCGCGCTGCTGCGCGACCCGGCCATGCAGCCGCTGCGGCGCTACCTGGAAGACGGCAACGCGCTGAAACCGTGGTCGCTGGCCGGCGAACTGGCGGCGGTGTTCGAGAAATACCAGGCCTGGCGCCGCGACTGGCTGCTGGGTTGGGAAGCCGGCCAGGCCCCACGCGATCCGCAGGCCGTGCTGTGGCGTCGCATCGCCGGTGGCAAGGCGCACCGTGCGCGTCGCATCGACGACTACCTGTCGAGGTTCAGCGCCGTCGACGGCAATGCCGCCTTGCCCGTTGGACTGCCGTCGCGCCTGTTCGCCTTTGGCACGCTCAATGTGTCGCCGGACGTGCTGCGCGTCATCGCCACCCAGGCGCGCGTCGGCGTGATGCATTTCTACATGCCGACGCCCACGCGCTCGTATTGGGGCGACCTGCAGACGCTGGGCGAGAAGCTGCGGGCGGAGCAACAGGACCCATTCTCGCGGGACGAACCCGAGAACCCGCTGCTGGAAGCCTGGGGTGCCGCGGGTCGCGACTTCGTCGCCGTGCTCGGCAGCTACGAAGTGGTGCATCCGTCCGGTGAAATCGCCGCTTACGCTGATCCGGAACAGGGCGAAGACGACACCCCTGAACACGACCGCCTGCTGCAACGCCTGCAGCGCGACCTGCTGCATCGGCGTGCGTCGCCATCGACTCCGTGGCGCGACGCCATCGACCTGCACGATCCCAGCCTGCAGGTGCACGCCTGCCACACGCGCTTGCGCGAAGTGCAGGTGCTGCACGACCAGTTGCGTGGACTGCTGGAAGACCCGCGTTTCGATCCGCCGCTGCAGGCACGCGAGATCGCCGTGCTCGCGCCGGATATCGATCCGTACGCGCCCTATATCGAAGCCGTGTTCGGCGGCGTGGCCGGCACGCCGGAGTTCATTCCGTATGCGCTGGCCGACACCAGTCCGCTCGCCAGTGAACCCCTCGCCGAAGTCTTCCTGCACCTGCTCGGCTTGCCGGTGTCGCGATTCGGCTTGAACGAAATCCTCGACCTGCTCGCATGCGCGCCTATCGCCAGTGCCGCGGGATTGGACGCACCCGCACTGGAACGCCTGCACGGCTGGTTGTCCGCGGCAGGCGCGCGCTGGGGCATCGACGCCGGTCATCGCGAACGCCACCAGGCACCGCGCGACGATGCCTATACCTGGGCTTTCGCGCTCGATCGGCTGTTGTTGGGTCACGCCAGTGGCGACGAAGGCGACATCGCCGGCGTTGCGCCGTGGCCAGGTCTGGAAGGCAACGCTGTGCTTGCCCTGGATGCGCTGATCCGCCTGCTGCGCGTACTCGCCCGCCACGAGCGCGTGCTGGGCGAACGCATGACGCCGGCGCAATGGCGCGAACGCCTGCTGGGTTTGCTGGCCGCAGTCCTGCCGCAACCGCCACAGTCGCTGGCCGACCAGCGTGCGCTGGAACGCCTGCGCACCAGCATCGAAGGCTTCGCCGACGCCGCGCGACGCGCCGGCTTCGAACAGCCGGTACCGCCGGAAGTGGTGCGCGCGCATTTCGCCACCGCACTGGCCGAAGCCGACACGCGCGCACCGCTGTTGACCGGCGGCGTGAGTTTCGGGCGCATGGTTCCGATGCGCTTGTTGCCGTTCCGCGCGATCTGCGTGCTCGGCATGAACGACGGCGACTATCCGCGCCGTGATCCGGTCGCCGGTCTCAACCAGTTGACTGCGGAGCTGGGAACAAGCAAACGCCGCCACGGTGATCGTTCGTTGCGTGAAGACGACCGCTACCTGTTCCTGCAGCTGTTCACCGCCGCCTCGGACGTGTTCTACCTGAGCTACCTAGGCGCGGACCCGCGCGATGGCAGCGTGCGCGAGCCGTCGGTGCTGGTGTCCGAATTGATCGATGCCTCCGCGCAATACCATGCGCAACCGGCTGAAGCCGCAAAGGCCCTAGTTGTGCCTCATCCTCTGCAACCCTTCGCCGCCGCGGCGTTTGGCGAAGGCGATGAGTCGCGGCGCTTTAGTTATCGCAGTGAATGGCGATCCGCCGCCGCATCACTCGGCCACGCGCGTCATTCGCTGGCGCCCTGGGTGGAAAGTTCTCTGCCCGACATTGCATCCGTCGAAGAAAAAGAAGAATCCGAATCGCTGAACCTCGACGCACTACGTCGCTTCCTGCTTGATCCGGCCGGGCAGTTCCTGTCACAACGCCTTGGCTTGCGCCTGCCAAGCGTTGAAGACGACGGCGATGACGTTGAGCCACTACAAATGGAAGGGGCACTGCTGAAATCACATCTGCAACAGGCCGCTCTGGAAGCACAGCTGGCAGGCGACACCGACGACCTGTACGAGCGCATGCGTGCACGCGCGCTGTTGCCTTCGGGTGCCTTGGGGCAGCGCGCATTGCGCCAGCTGCAGGCCACATTGCGTCCGTATGCGGCGGCCTATGCCGCGTGGGCGGAAGGCTCGGCGGCGACGTCACTTCCGTTTGCAGTCGAAATAGACGGCTTGCAATTGCACGGTCGCGTGCAGGGCATACATCCACACGGTATCGCGCGCCTGCGTCCCGGCAAGTTAAGCGGCAATGCCGCCATCCGTTTCGGACTGGAATGGTTGCTGGCCAATGCCGCGGGCGCGAACCTGCCGCTGGTGGTGCTGGCCGGTCAGGACAAGGACGAAGACCGCGCGGACTTGCGTGTTTCGGAACCATTAGCCCAGGAAAAAGCGAGAGCGGCATTGCGCATGCTGTTGCAGATGCGCACCCAGGGCATGTGTACGCCCCTGCCATTCGCGCCCTATACCGGCTGGGCGATCTACACCGCCAATCCCGAGCGCGCCGAGTCCGCAGCGCAGGCGAAGTGGTACGGCAATGAATTTTCCGACTTCGCCGAAAGCGCCAACGCTTCCATCGCCTTGGCATTCAGGGGTCGCGATCCGCTTGCCACGACCGAAGGCTATGCCGAATTCGCACATAACAGCCATCGCATTTTTGAAGCGGTCTGTCATGGCAATGCGCTGGTGGCCTTTGAGGAGTTGCTGCACGCATGACCGCGATGACACCCGCCGACAATCCCTATCTTTCGTTGCCACTGGAAGGCGTGCGCCTGATAGAAGCCAGTGCTGGTACCGGCAAGACCTTCACCTTGGCCACGCTGTTCACCCGGCTGGTGGTCGAGCGCGAATTGCGCATTGGCCAGGTCCTGGCCGTGACGTTCACCGAAGCCGCCACGCAGGAACTGCGCAAGCGCATCCGTGAGCGCCTGTTGCTGGCCGCAGGCCTGGTCGCAACAGGCGGCGGCAGCGATGACGACAATGAAACGGTGTTGACCCGCGTCATCCTTCGCCGCCATCTTGACGATAGCGGCGAGTCGCCGCAGTCGCTTTCGCGACGCCTGCGCATTGCCGCCGAAGAAATGGACCTTGCTTCCATCTTCACGATCCATGGGTTCTGCGCGCGCGTATTGTCCGAGCATGCGCTTGAAATCGGCCATGGGTTCGCGGTGCCGGAACTACTGACCAATACCCGTGCACTGCATGAGGAAGTCGCCGCCGACCTCTGGCGCCACCATGCCAGCAATGATGATTCACTGGATGCGCTGCTTTGTCTATGGCGTTCACCCAAGGCGCTGGTGCAATCGCTGGCCGTGCTGGCCGGTCCGCTACCGCTTTTTCCCGTGCCGGTTGAATACGAACTCGAAGATCCACGCCCACGCCGGGTTGCGGTGGCGCAAGCACTGGCTGCCGGCATCCGCTTGCATGGCGAGGAATACTTCAACGCCCTGCTGGCGGCCGTCGCGGGTGGCGTGCTCAACAAAACCTACTACAAGGACGACTGGATAAAAGCACTGGGCCAGCAGTTGCAGCAATGGGCGCAGCAGCCTGATCCGCAGCTTGAGTTGGACGAACGCATCAGCAGGCTCACCCTGCAGGCGCTCAACGCCAGGACCAACAAGGCCCACGCAGGCAAGGCGCCCGTGTCGGCACTGCAGCCGCTGATTGCCGACCATGTTGAACTGCAGGTTGCGCTTGCGGCATGGCGCCGGTCGCAGGCCATCGCGCTGCTGCATTCGATTCGCGATGAAGCACGCCAACGGCTGGCATTGCTCAAGCAACAGCGACGGTTGCAGACCTACGACGACCTGATAGACGGTGTGGCCGATGCACTGGAAAGTCCGCAGCGCCAGCGCCTGGTCGCGCAGTTGCGCGCGCAATACCGTTTTGCCTTGGTGGATGAATTCCAGGACACCGACGAACGCCAGTGGAATATCTTCCGCTGCGTGTTTGGTGCTTCGCCCGAAGCCCGTGACGCGGGCGCGTCGCCGGCGCTGTTCCTGATCGGCGACCCCAAGCAGGCCATCTACGGTTTCCGTGGTGGTGACGTGCAGACCTATCTGCGGGCGCGGGCGCATGCCGAGACCGCGCCCGCGCTGGACCATAATTTCCGTTCACGTCCCAGCGTACTGCGCGCCATCGAGGCGCTGTACGCCAACGCCGGCGAACAGGCCTTCGTGGAAGCAGGCATCCAGTTCGTGGAAGTGAATCCCGGTGATCGACGCAGCGATGCCGATTACACGCGCGGCGGACTTCCTGCGCCAGCACTGACCCTGCGCATGCTGCACAGTCACACCGACAAACCGCGCGCAGACAGTTCGCGCGCCGCGGCCACTGCGGCCTGCGTGGCTGATATCCATCGTGTGTTGACCGAAGCGCGCAATGGCAGCGCATTGATCGATGGCCAGCCCGTTCAGCCCGGTGATATCGCCGTCCTGGTGCGCAGCCACCGCGAGGCGACACGCATCCGGCAGGCATTGGCTTTGGCGGGTATTCCGGCTATCGCTGCAGGCAAGCAGAGCCTGTTCGCCACCCACGAGGCCGTCGAACTGCACCTGTTGTTGCTGGCGGTGTCGCAACCTGCCGATGAGGGTCGCCTGCGTGCCGCCTTGTCCACCGTGCTCTTGGGACGTGATGCCAATGACATAGCGCGACTCGATGTCGCAGCGGACCTCGCCAACAACGACCAACTGCGCATCGACCAGGGCCACATGCTGGAATGGCGCGAGCGCTGGCAGCGAAGCGGCCCATTCGCGCTGGTCGCCGATCTTTGTGCGCAACATGCCGAGCGCCTGCTGGGCCTGTTCGACGGAGAGCGCCGCCTGACCAACTACCTGCAACTTGCGGAACAACTGCAGCAGGCCAGCACGCATGCATTGGGAATGCAGGGACTGGTTGACTGGTTGCAGCAGCAGGTCGCGCTGGCCGATGCCAACGATGAAACGCAACTGTTGCGTCTGGAATCGGATGCGCATCGCGTGCAGGTCATCACCTTGCACAAAAGCAAGGGTTTGGAATACCCGCTGGTGTACCTGCCTTTTGTCGGCATCGGTACGCGTGGTTCCAACAGTGGCAGCCATCACGTCATCCACCAGGACGGGCACCGACAGCTGCACTGGAAGCTCGACAAGGACGCCGCCGATTGGGTCACTGCCAACCAGTTGGCCAGCGCCGCCAGCGATGCCGAAGATGCACGTTTGCTTTACGTGGGCCTGACCCGCGCCGAACATGCGCTGTGGGTTGCCGCCGGGCAAGTGGCAGGCTTTGAGGACAGCCGGCTTGCATCGATGCTGGAAGGTGGCCTTGATGCGTTGCGTGGCAACGCTGACGTGCTGCTGGTCGAAGGCGCGCCCGAACCACCGCCACCACGACTGCCGCCCGCGCGTGACAGCGCCGTCCCACCTGCGCGAATCGCCAGACGTCACGTGCCACGCGACTGGTGGGTCTACAGCTTCACCCAGTTGAGCAAGGCCGATGCGGGCGAGGATGCTGCGAGCCTTGCTGCCGACGCCGACGAGAAAGGTGCAGGTGACGAACCGGAGATCCTGCTCGTCGACGACACCGCGACAGCGGCGGTCTTCGATACGCGCTTCAGTGGCAGCCGTTTCGGCAACGTGCTGCATGATGCGCTGGAGCATGTGGATTTCAACGCATGGTCGGGCTGGAAGAATGACGCACCGCCTGCCGGACAGGACGTGCCGCTACGCGATGCCCTGCTTGCCGGTGGCTATGCAGAAACGGATATCGACGACGGTGTCGCCGAACTCGTCTCGCTGATCGGCCACACGCTCACCGTGACCCTGCCCGAAGGCGGCCGCTTGTGCGAGTTGTCGACAGACGAACGTCGCGCCGAACTTGAATTCCATTTTGCACTGAAGCCGACATCGGTCGAAGCCATTCTCGCCACCCTGCACGCGCACGGCGTGGCCCGCGACCGCCGTGCCTTCGGCTTGCGTCGGCAGCTGGAAGGCTTGATGACCGGCAAGATCGACCTGACCTACCACCGCGACGGACGCTGGTACCTGCTCGACTACAAATCCAACCGCCTGCCCGCCTACGACGCCAATGCCGTCGCGCAAGCTATGGCTCATAGCGAATACGACCTGCAGGCCTTGATCTACACCGTCGCCCTGCATCGCTGGCTGCGCTTCCGCCTCGGTGATGGCTACGACTACGCGCGCGACTTCGGTGGCGTGCGTTATCTGTTCTGTCGCGGGCTTGATTCCACAGGACGTAACGCCAGCGGCATCCACGCATGGACGCCCTCTCCGGACTTGGTCGATGCACTGGATGCACTGTTCGCAGGAGGCAAGCCATGAGCCTCCTCGACGACCTGTTCCGCGGCGGCAGCTTGCGCGTGATCGACCACGCGCTGGCGCAAAGCCTGCGCAAGCTGGATCCTGCCACGCCGGACCTGGTGCTGGCCGCAGCGGCGCTTGCTTCGCTGGCCGTGGGCCAGGGCCACGCGGCCTTCGACCCTGCGCGTCCGCACGTGCTGGTCGAGGGCGGGATCGACTGGCCTGATGCCGATCAATGGCGGGCTGCGTTGGCCACGTCACGTTGGATCGACCCGGCCGAAGCCGGCCGGTCTGCTTCCACCGCCATGCCGCTGGTGCTGGAAAACGGCTTGCTCTACCTGCGCCGCTATCGCGAATACGAATTCCGGCTTGCGCTGCGACTGCAGCAGATGGCGACGCAAGTTGCAGGCACGAGCGACATGGCGTCGCTTGCGCCTTTGTTCGAAACACTTTTCCCCCATGCGCGCGACGGTGATGATCGACAGGCGCAGGCAGCGGCCGTCGCGTTACTGCATTCCTTGTTGCTGGTCACCGGCGGGCCCGGCACCGGCAAGACCACCACCATCGCCCGCCTCTTGCTGTTGCTGGTTGCACAGGCAGGCGCGTCGGGCTTGCCGCCCCCGCGCATTGCGCTGGCGGCACCTACCGGTCGCGCCGCCGAGCGCATGGCGGAGAGCCTGCGCAATGCCGTCGAGCAGTTGCGCGGCCTAGCGGGCGTGGACGCAACGCTGTTGGATGCCCTGCCCGCACAGGCCAGCACCCTGCATCGCTTGCTTGGCACCATTCCCGACAGTCCGCGCTTCCGTTTCGATGCGGACAATCCGTTGCCCTTCGATATCGTGGTGGTGGACGAAGCCTCGATGGTCGACCTGCCGCTGATGTGCAAACTGGTGGACGCCGTGCCGCCCGGCGCGCGCCTGGTGCTGCTGGGCGATCCCGACCAGTTGCCCTCGGTGGAAGCGGGCGACGTGCTGTCCTCGATCCTGGTGGCCGCCGGCGATGGCGACGCGCGGGTCGTTCCTCCGTCGCTCGCGCCTTTGCTCGGTGACCGCGACACGGCCCACGCCGACCAGCGAACGCCCTTGTCCGGCCATCATGTCCGCCTGCGCCGGGGCTATCGGCAGGCATCGACGCTGGATCTCGCTCCATTGGCGATGGCAGTGCGCGAGGGCGATGCGGACACGGCGCTCGCCTTGCTGCGTGGCGGACAACTGGCCGGCGTGCATTTCCACGAGAACCTGTTCGATCCGCTGCAGGCGCAGCGCGATGCCCTGCTCTCGCATTGGCGAGCGCTCGCAGAGATTGTTGACCCCCGCCTCGCCCTTGCCGAAGCCTCGCGCCTGCGTTTGCTGACCGCCGTGCGCGAAGGCCCGCAGGGTGCCCGCGCTTTGAATGCGCGTATCGAGGACGCCCTGGCCGGCAACCGTGGTCCCGCCTATTTCCACGGTCGCCTGCTGCTGGTCACCGAAAACAGCCATCGCCAGCGCCTGTTCAACGGCGATATCGGCATCTGCCTGCGCAACGCGGAGGGCGCGGTGCTGGCGTGGTTCCCGGGCGATGCCGAAAGCGGCCCGCGCCCCTTCCATCCGTCCGCGTTGCCCGCCCATGAAAGCGCATTCGCCATGACCGTGCACAAAGCACAGGGATCGGAATTCGACAGCATCTCGCTGCAGCTGCCACGGCAACCCAGCCGGGTGCTGTCGCGCGAACTGGTCTACACCGCTTTGACCCGCGCACGACGCGAGGTGCATGTCTGCGCCAGTGCTGAGTCATTACGCCAGGCCCTGCAGTGCAGGGTGGAGCGGGTCTCGGGGCTGGCCATGCGCCTGCGTTGACGCGCTCTGGACAAGTCCGTCGGTTACGATGCGCGCCTGCAAAGGAAAACAGCCCCATGAGCAAGTCCACCAAGACCCCCGCCAACCCCGCGGTCACCCGCGCCGAAGCCGAAGATGCCGTGCGCACGCTGTTGAGCTGGGCCGGCGAAGACCCCACCCGCGAAGGCCTGCTGGACACGCCCAAGCGCGTGGTCGAGGCGTATGGCGACTGGTACAGCGGCTACCACGATGATCCGCGCGAATTCCTGGAGCGCACCTTCAAGGAAGTCGCCGGCTACGATGAAATGATCGTGCTACGCGACATCGAATTCGAAAGCCACTGCGAGCACCACATGGCGCCGATCATCGGCAAGGCCCACGTCGGCTACCTGCCCGACGGCAAGGTTGTCGGCATCAGCAAGCTGGCACGCGTGGTGGAAACCTACGCGCGCCGGTTCCAGGTGCAGGAAAAGATGACGGCGCAGATCGCCCAATGCATCCAGGATGTGTTGCAACCGCTGGGCGTGGGCGTGGTGGTGGAAGGCGCGCACGAATGCATGACCACGCGCGGCATCCACAAGCGCGGCGTCAGCATGGTCACTTCCAAGATGCTGGGCAGCTTCCGCGAAGATGCACGCACGCGCGCGGAGTTCCTGCGCTTCATCGAGGTCAACAACAAGCGCTGAGTGATGGACAGCATTTCGCAGTGTCCATGCGGCTCCGGCAGCGCCTATGCGCGCTGCTGCGGCCCGCTCCATGCGGGTTCACCTGCGAACACTGCGGAAGCCTTGATGCGCTCGCGCTACAGCGCTTACGTGCTCAACCTGGATGACTACCTGCACGGCAGTTGGCATGCGAGTACGCGTCCTGCGGCATCAGATCAGAGTAAAGCGGCGGATCCGCGCGTGACCTGGCTCGGCCTGAGCGTGAAGCAGCATGTGGTCACCGGACCGGATACCGCCGAGGTCGAATTCATCGCCCGCTATCGTGTTGGCGGCGGATCCGCCATGCGCCTGCATGAGCGCAGCCGCTTCGTGCATGAGCAGGGCCACTGGTTCTATTTGGACGGACAGCATCGCTGACCCCGCGACGGCATGCCGGACTCAATCCGCTAAACTGCGCCACCCCTGTCCCCTGGTCCAACCGTGAACGCAGCGATTCCACCCGTGAAGGCGCGTAGCGCTGCACTGATCTTCATCTTCATCACCGTGTTGATCGACGTGCTGTCGTTCGGCCTGATCATCCCGGTGCTGCCGCACCTGGTGCAGGACTTCGTGGGTGGCAGCATTGTCGACGCGGCGGTGTGGGTGGGCATCTTCGGCACGGTGTTCGCCGCCATCCAGTTCGTCAGTGCGCCGGTGCAGGGCGCGCTGTCCGATCGATTCGGGCGCAGGCCCGTCATCCTGCTCTCGTGCCTGGGACTGGGACTGGATTTCATCTTCATGGCGCTGGCCAATTCGCTGCCGTGGTTGATGGTGGGCCGCATCATCTCCGGCATCGCCTCGGCCAGCTTCACCACGGCGAATGCGTACATCGCCGACATCACTGCGCCTGAGAAACGCGCCAAGGCGTTCGGCATGATCGGCGCCGCGTTCGGATTGGGTTTCATCATCGGCCCGCTGGTGGGCGGCCTGCTGGGTGAAATCGACCTGCGCCTGCCGTTCTGGTTTGCCGCCGGGTTGGCGCTGCTGAATTTCCTCTACGGCTGGTTCGTGTTGCCGGAATCCCTGCCGCCGGAAAAACGCGCGCCGCGTTTCGATTGGTCGCATGCGAATCCATTCGGTTCAATGATGTTGCTGAAGCGCTATCCGCAGGTGTTCGGATTGGCGGTAGTGGTGTTGCTGGCCAACATGGCGCACTACGTGTATCCGAGCGTGTTCGTGCTGTTCGCGGATTACCGGTTCCAGTGGGGTCCGCGCGAGGTGGCGTGGGTATTGGCTATGGTCGGTGTGTTCAGCGTGATCGTGCAGGCGGGCTTGATCGGTCCGCTGGTGAAGCGCATGGGCGAGCGCCGGGCGCTGTTGTTTGGCCTGGCCTGCGGCGTAGCGGGTTTCGTGATCTACGGTTTCGCACCGTTGGGCTGGGTGTTCCTGGTCGGCATTCCGATCAGTGCGCTGTGGGGCATGGCGGGGCCGGCGACGCAGGCACTGATCACGCAGCAAGTGGGCGCGGATGTGCAGGGTCGCATTCAAGGGGCTTTATCGAGCCTGGTCAGCCTGGCCGGTATCTTCGCGCCGATGCTGTTCGCCAGTACGTTTGCTTTGTTCATCGGCGACCGGGCGCCGGCGCATATCCCGGGTGCGCCTTGGTTCCTGGCGGCGGGCTTGTTGTTTACTGGGTTGCTGGTGGCTTGGCGGTATGCGCGGCAGCCGTGATTGCGGGTCTTGGTTATGAATTCAATATGCGGCGATGGGACTTCTTGCAGGTGGTAATACAACTTGCCTGAATGCTCACTCGAAGTGAGCCTGCCGATACAGTACACATGACGCAGGATCCAGCAGGTAACTGGTGTCTGCGCCATCGTTATCCGTCCAATGGCGTAAATACACCGTTGCCGGCGTTATATAAATCTGCCGAAACGTATCGTACTCTCGAGTATTGGTTCGAACCGGTCGAATTTGCATGAAGTTTTCTCGTAATGCAGAGCAGTCGCGATCGCTCAGCTTGAGCAACGCCACGTCGCCACCCTCTTCCAAACCACCATAAGAGTTGCGTAGTAACACATCGGGACTATCGAGGAATGGACGCTCGAGCTCTGTCTCCGTGCGATGAACTATTCTGACTTTCTCGTAGAACGAACATGCCGCAAGAAGTGGAATGACGAGAAAGATTAGAAGCCGATGTCGGCGCATAGCGACCTAACTTGGTTTTTTCGCAACAAAAGAAAGCCGGAAAGGGCATCACCCACTCTCCGGCTCAGTACAATCATTGCCTCAGCGCAAATGAATCCCGCGCATATGCCGCACGCGCAGCTGCGCCAGGATGCTGACCACGGCGAACACGGCGAACACAGTCAGCGTTTGCGCACTGGTCGGCATGATGCCGTAGGCGGTATTCATTCCGAACAACACCGCCAGGCCGGCTACCGTCACGTAGGCACCGGCGAGTGCCGACGCATAAATGGTCAGGTGTGCGCCCAGCTTGCGACCGAACACCGCGCCGATGATCATCGCGCCCAAGCCGACCTGCGCGTTGATCCACGCACCGCCGACCGGAATCATCGAAGCCACCAGCAAGCCCAACACCAGGCCCAGCATGCCGCCGGCCGCGTACACCGTGACCTTCACCAGTGAATACAACACCAGTCCGCACGCCGCGCCTATCACCACCGCAAGCAGGTACTGCACGCCCAGGCTGGGCGCGCTTTCACCAAACAGGCGCAGGCCATACAGGGTCAACACGAAACCGAAATAGAAGCCGGCGAACGCCAGCACGAAGCGAAACAGCGTGGCGCCATACACCAGCATCACCGCACCGCACACGACACCGATGAAACCCAACACAAAGCTGTAATCCATAGCGTTATCCCCAGTGGCCAAGTCCGTCCGCATACTAGCAAATGCCGGCGACGCCACCGGGTCACGGCCGGCCGGCCATCGGCAAACAAACGGAACCGGCCGGCACGGCCTGCGGACGCATCTAGCAACGGCATCGGTATCCTTGCTGGCATTGCACACGCGGAGACATGGAATGAACGGGACCAGCACGATCACGCCAGGCGACTACCAGGGCTTTCCCGCGCTGCTGGTGCGCACGCCGCAGGCCAGCGCCGCCCTCTCCCTGCATGGCGGACAACTGCTGTCGTTCGTGCCGCGCGGCTTCGATGACCTGCTGTGGCTGTCGCCGACCAGCACGCGTCCGCCCGGTGCGATCCGTGGCGGCGTTCCCGTGTGCTGGCCGTACTTCGGTCGACAGGGCCAGCCAGCCACCGTGCCGCAGCATGGTTTCGCGCGAAACAGCCTGTGGACCTTGCAAGACACTCAAACCGACGCGCACGGTGGAATGACCTTGCAATTGGCCCTGCCAACCTCCGATGCCTCCGGCCTGCGCCTTGCGCAGACCCTGCATGTCGGCGAAGTCCTGCAACAGTCATTGGTCACCGCGAACACGGGCCATGCAACCACGTCATTCACGCAGGCCCTGCACAGCTACTTCAAGGTGGGTGATGCGAATCGCGTGCACGTCACCGGCCTGCGTGGCCTGCGCTATGCCGACAAATACGACGGTGGCGAACACGAGCAAGCGGGCGATTGGACGTTACTGGATCCGCGCGATCCCGGCCGCAGTGATCGCATCTACCGCGGAACTGGTGATTGTTTCGAGCTGCATGATCCTGTGCTGCAGCGTCGCATCACCCTGCAGACCATGGGCAGTCGTTCGCTGGTGGTGTGGAATCCCGGCGAATCCGGCATCGCGGCGATTGCCGATGCGCCTGCGGCGGCATGGCGCGATTTCGTGTGTCTGGAAACGACGAATGCTGGCGAGGACGTGATTGAATTGGCACCCGGCCAGCGGCATACCCTGCAACAGACGCTGCGTGTGTCGCCTCTTTCCTAGGAAAGCTCTGAACAACGCCATCAAGCCTGTTCTGACTCCAAGAAACCCGCACGTGGTGAGCCTGTAAAAAAAACCAGTTCGTGGTGAGCCTGTCGAACCACGCTCTTTGCGATGACTTTCAGATTCCCATATCTGCACCATTGCTCGATAAGCGTGGTTCGACAGGCTCACCACGAACGGGCTCTTAAGCAGGCTCACCACGAACGGATTCAGTTACTCAGACGCTCCATGAAATCAATGGATGGCAGCACCGCTACGCCAGATGCCCCAGCGGCAGTGCGCGCGTCTGTTTCACCGTGCGCAGGACGAAGCTGGAATTCACGTCGGCGACGCCGGTGGCATTGATCAGCTTGTCGAGCAGGAACTGCGAGAAGTGCTCCAGATCCTGCACCACCACGTGCAGCAGGTAGTCCATGTCGCCGGTCAGTGCATGGCAGGCGACCACTTCATCCCAGGTGTTGACGCCCTCGATGAAGGGATCGAGGCCGGCCTGCCCGTGCTTCTCCAGCTGCACGCGCACGAAGGCCTGTAATCCCAGGCCGACCGACTTGGGATCCACCAGCGCGGCGTAGCCCCGGATCACCCCGGCGGCTTCGAGCCGCTGGATGCGCCGCAGGCAGGCGGATGCCGACAGATTCACTTGCCCGGCGATGTCGGCATTGGTGGCGCGGCCGTCCTGCTGCAACAGGGCCAGCAGGCGCAGGTCGATACGGTCGAGCGACAGGGATTCGGCCATTTCATGCTCGATAGCGGATGGATACGCAAGAATCTTGCGCTTTCTGGCCGTTACCACGCAACTTTGCAACCCTGTTGCGCGGCTCCGACGCTACCATCGAAGTTCGCCTCAATCCTCAGGAGAACCCATGAACGAGCCCCGCCGCGTCGAGCACCAGCAGACCGACAAGGGTTACGTGCCGGTCTACACGACCGCCGTGGTCGAGCAGCCGTGGGACGACTACAAGGCCGAGGACCACGCCACCTGGGGCACCCTGTACCAGCGCCAGCGCGAGTTGCTGGTCGGCCGGGCGAGCGAGGAATTCCTGGCCGCGCAGGACGCCATGGGCATGACCCCGCACGCGATCCCGCGCTTCGAGCAGTTGAACGAAGTGCTGGGTGCGGCGACCGGCTGGACCCTGATCGGCGTGGAAGGCCTGCTGCCGGAACTGGATTTCTTCGACCACCTGGCCAACCGCCGCTTCCCGGTGACGTGGTGGATACGTCGACCCGACCAGATCGATTACATCGCGGAGCCTGACCTGTTCCACGATCTGTTCGGCCACGTGCCGCTGTTGATGAATCCACTGTTCGCCGACTACATGCAGGCGTACGGGCGCGGTGGCGTGAAGGCGCATGGCGTGGGTCCCGAAGCCCTGGTCAACCTGACCCGGCTGTACTGGTACACGGTGGAATTCGGCCTGATCAACACGCCCGACGGCCTGCGCATCTACGGCAGCGGCATCGTGTCGTCGAAGGGCGAGTCGCTGTATTCGCTGGAATCGGACGCACCCAACCGCATCGGCTTCGACCTGGAACGCGTGATGCGCACGCGCTACCGCATCGACACCTACCAGAAGACTTATTTCGTCATCGACAGCTTCGCGCAACTGATCGACGCCACTGGTCCGGATTTCACGCCGCTGTATGCAAAGTTGGCCGAACAGGACGCCATTGCCGCCGGCACCGTGTTGGGCAGCGACCGCGTCTACACCCGCGGCACCGGCGAAGGCTGGGCCAGCGACGGCGACGTGTAGTCCTAAGGTAGGAGCGCCCCATGGGCGCGAGCTTTTGTCGATCACATGCGGAAAGCTCGCGCCCATGGGGCGCTCCTACCACGGACGGTGGCCGCTTCTTCGCCTTGATCCAGGTCAACGCGAGAGTGCAAGGACGCGCCTAGCATTGCGCGCAACCCTTAACTGTCTTGGTATACGCCCATGAAACTGCATCGCCGTTTCCTTATCCTCACCGCGCTGGTGTTGCTGTCGCCCGCCGCCTTCGCCAAGACCTGCGCCGTGGCCATCGAAGGCAACGACCAGATGAAGTTCAACCTGCCCGCCATCAAGCTGGCGGCGGATTGCACCCAGGTCACCGTGACCCTGAAGCACACTGGCAAGATGGCCGCCAACGTCATGGGCCACAACTGGGTGCTGGCCAAGACCGCCGACGTGCAACCGCTGGCCATGGCCGGCATGAAGGCTTCGGTTGCCGACAGCCACCTGCCGAAGGGCGATGCGCGCGTCATCGCCTTCACCAAGATCGTCGGCGGCGGCCAATCCACCAGCGTCACCTTCCCGACTTCGAAACTCAAGAAGGGCGGCGACTACACCTTCTTCTGCTCGTTCCCGGGCCACTTCGGGATCATGAAGGGCAAGCTGACGTTTGGTTGAGTGGACGAGTTTGCAGCTTTGAGCAGCAATGGGCTTCACGTCGTCGCCGTCAATCGATAGCGAATCGATTGAGTCGCACTCCAAATTCCGCTTGAGCGAGCGATGTTGCGCCCCTCTCCCCTTGTGGGAGAGGGTGCCGAAGGCGGGAGAGGGGAAGACCGGAGCCAGTCGTTTATAAGATCGAGTGAATATGCCTAGTGTGGCTCTGTGTTGAGGACTCCTACACTCGACATGCCATAACGACGGACTGACGGCTGGCTCCGGCAACCCCTCTCCCGGCCTGTCGGCCACCCTCTCCCACAAGGGGAGAGGGACGCGTTGCAGGGAAATTTTGCGCGCGTAGAAATAGAGAATTAAGTGTCGTCATCCCGGCGAAAGCCGGGACCCAAGTTTCACATCGACTGACAGTTGGGTCCCGGCTTTCGCCGGGATGACGACTCCTTGATATGAGATGCGCGATCATGGCGCATGACTTCGAAACGACCCTCGCTCGGCTTGGTCGCCCCACACGTGCTACTAATCCTGCCCGGCCTGCTTTTGTATGGCTCGGCCGTGCATGCACAATCTCCTGAAAACAATGCAGTCAACCTTGACCGCATCCAGGTGCGCGCCTCGCACCTGATCGGCGTCACCGACTTCGACACGCCCGCATCCCTGGATACCGTTTCACTGCGCGATGACGACAACAGCAGTGGCGTCAACGTATCGGATGCGTTGCGCGTCATTCCCGGCGTCACCGCGCGTGATCGCCAGAATTTCGCGCAGGATACCCAGCTCTCGATCCGTGGCTTCGGCGCACGTTCCACTTTCGGCGTGCGCGGTGTGCGCCTGTTCGCCGATGGCATCCCCGCGACGATGCCCGATGGACAGGGCCAGCTGTCGCATTTCAACGTGCTCGGCGGCGACCGCATCGAAGTAATGCGCGGGCCATTCTCCGCGCTGTACGGAAACTCGTCCGGCGGCGTGGTGCAACTGTGGAGCGCGCAAGGACAGGACGGCGACCCGTGGCGGATCCGTACGACCGCAGACAGCGAGGGTGCTTACACGCTGGGTGCGCAGCTGCTGGGGAAGATCGGTGCGGTCGGTTACAACGTGGCAGCCATGCGCCTGCAGTCCGATGGCTATCGCGACCATAGCGAAGCGCGACGCGATGCATTCAATGGCCGGTTTGATCTGGATGTCGGCGAAACACGCGCACTGACGCTGGTGTTCAACCACCTGGATCTGGACGCACAGGATCCACTGGGCCTGACCCGTGCGCAGGCACAGGACAATCCGCGCCAAGCGCCCCCGGTGGCCACGCTGTTCAACACGCGCAAGTCTGTCCAGCAAAACCAGGCGGGCCTGGTCTTCGAGCAGCGCGTGGGCAACGCGCAGACCTGGCGCGCGATGGCGTATGCGGGACAGCGCGCAGTGGAACAGTTCCTCGCCGTACCCGTCGCGGCGCAAGCCAATCCACTCAACGCCGGCGGTGTGATCGACCTGGACAGCGACTACGGCGGCGCCGACCTGCGCTGGAGCTGGCGCGGCGAACTGGGATCACGGCCCTTCGAATTCACCGTGGGCACCAACCTCGACCGCCAACAGCAGGCGCGACGTGGCTACGAGAACTTCGTCGGCGGCACGCTGGGCATCAAGGGCACATTGCGACGCGACGAGCGCTATGACGTGCGCACGTTCGACCAGTTCGCGCAGGCCTGGTGGCAGTTCGCGCCACGTTGGTCGCTGCTGGCCGGCGTGCGCCACAGCGATGTGGAATTCACCGCACGCGACTACTTCATTACCGCGACGAATCCGGACGACAGCGGCGAGGTGCGGTATGGCGACACCACGCCGGTGGCGGGACTGATGTTCAGCGCGAACGACACGCTCCGCGTATACGCATCCATGGGCCGTGGATTCGAAACACCGACGTTCAATGAACTCGGCTATCGCGCCGATGGCGGCGCCGGACTGGCATTCGACCTGCGCCCTGCGGTCAGTCGCAACGTGGAACTGGGAATGAAGTGGCGCAATGCGCGTGATGCGCGCCTGCAGGCCGCGCTGTTCCGCGCCGATACCGACGATGAGCTGGCGGTGGCGCGCAACGTAGGTGGACGCAGCAGCTTCCAGAACGTCGGCAGCGCGCGACGGCAGGGATTCGAAGCCTCGTTCGATACCGCACTGGGCGCGGAGTGGAACCTGCAACTGGCCTACACCTTCCTCGATGCGACCTTCCAAAGCGCGTTCCTGGTGTGCACGGGCGCGGGGTGCAGCGTGCCGACTACGCCGGTGGCCGCGGGATCACGCATCCCGGGCATCCCGCGGCAGCAACTCTTTGGGCGTCTGCAGTGGCGCGGCGGTGCGTGGAGCGCGGCGATGGAAACCGTGGGCGTGGGCGACGTGGTGGTGAACGACATCGCCAGTGAATCCGCGCCGGGCCATCTCCTGCTGAACCTGGAAGCGGCGCGCCAGTGGAATGTCGGCACGGGCGGCTTGCGTGTCTTCGCGCGCATCGACAACGCGTTGGACCGTTCCTACGTCGGATCGGTGATCGTCAACGAGGGCAATGGTCGTTTCTATGAGCCGGGGCCGAGACGTGGTTTCATGCTTGGCGCTGAGTGGGCCTGGGATCGAAGATAGTCCGAAAGCGCTATGTCCACACGACCCCATACTTCCCAGACGAGTAGTCCCGTTCGTGGTGGGCCCGTCTTGATAATCCGTTCGTGGTGAGCCTGTCGAACCACGCTCTTGGCGAATACTTTCGGATATGGATGCTGGGACGATTGCGCGAAAGACGTGGTTCGACAGGCTCACCACGAACGGGTTTTTGTTAGGCAGAATCCTGCACCGCACTGGATCAGGTGCTCAACGCGAACGAATCATTAAGCAATCAGATCTCCTCATCCCCGCGCCGCAAAATGCCCATGGAATCCCAGCGGCAGCGTATACGGCAACCAGGCCTGTGCGAGCGGGCCGTCTTCGACGCGCTCGGCATCCAGCACCGCAATGCCGCTGCGGCCGCGGGCGCTGTCCAGCAGGGTGCCGACCAGCCAGCCTTCACCAGAGCGCGTGCTGCCGGGTTTTTCCACGAACACATGCTCCTCGACCAGCATCGAGCGACCGTAGTCGTGCACCTTGCGATGGCCCCGCTCCACATCCAAGGACGCAATCGCGTTGAAGTAGGGCGCGTCGTGCACACCTTGATTGGTTGGCGCGTACAGGCGCGCCGCGCGATCGCCCGGCGTGCGTGCATCGAACAACGGGAACTCGAGGCCGGCGAGGCCGGTATCTTCCCAGCGCGCCTTGCCGTCACGCAGGCCAAGGCGCAGTTCACGCAGGCGTCCGGTGCCGCCGTGTGCATTGGGCAGTCCGTTCATGGCCGCGCGCATGGGCGAACGTGCGTCCTCGACATCCGCGTGGGTCACGGCGCGCATCACGATTTCACCATTGCGTTCGTAGGCGTCGCCGAAATGGTAGATCGCGGCGAAGTCGGCTTCGAACCAGCGCACCTGGGTCGGCGCATTTTTTGGCACCACGGCAACGCGCAAGGACTGGTCCGGCTGGAAGCGCAGCCGTTCGAAGAACGCACCATTGCCTTCCAGCTGGCGGAACGGGATCAGCGCGAACACCAGGTGCGAGTCGGTCTGCGCGAAACTGTGCAGGTAGCCTTGCACCGGCGTTTCCAGCAGATCACCGGAAATCAGTTTGCCGTCGGCGCCGAGGTGCCAGATCAACAGGCCGGAACCGCCCATCATGCTGATCGCGCCGAAGTTCCATGCGGAGCCATCGCGATCCACCAGCGGATGCGCCGAGAACGGCACGCTGGCCAGGTCCGGCCGCCAGGTCACCGGACCCAACGTGGTCAGTTGGTCCGGATCCAGTTCGAACGCAGAGCCTGCTTCGCACAACGCGAACAGTCGTCCGTTGAGCATCATCACCGAGGTGTTGGCGACGTTGACGTCATCGTTGTTGCGGATGGGTTGCGTGTCGGCAATGGTGGTACCTGCGACGGGATACAGGAATTTCCTGGCCTTCTGTTCACGCAGGTACTTGGGCGTGGCCACCATGCGCGCGCGATGGGTGACGCTGTTCTCGCCGAAGCACCAGCCGTGCACCATGCCGTCACCGTCGAACCAGTGCTCGTAGCGAAAACCATCGCGTTCGAACAGGGCCGGGCCATTGCGGTACAGCGTGCCAGCGAAACCTGGCGGGAGCTTGCCTTCGATCTGTAGCGTAAGCGCTGCGATGGACTCACTGTTCACGCTCTTCCAGCCGGCCAACCACGGCTGCGTGTCCAGGCTGGCGGCGAAGCGTGCGGGTTCGCCGGCCAGGGCCTTGTTGCCATGCAGGAGCGTGGGTGCCAGCGCCAGCGCCGTGGCACCGGACAGCAGGTTGCCGAGGAAGCGACGGCGACTGTGGTTGGCAGCGTGCATGGCGAATCCCTCAGCGCAGTTCGACGTTGATGGCGAGGTTGTCCGCGCCGACTTCGAAACGCGTTTCGTCCCACGTCGGCTTGCGCATCACGCGCGGGTTGTTGCTGAAGCCGTAGCCTTCCACCGGCATGCCGATCAGGTTGGTGTCGAGCTTGCCGTTGCCGTTTTCATCATGGGTGATCATCACCGCATAGCGACCCGGCTTGAGGTCCTTGAAGGTGAATTGCGCGGTGTCGCCGGTGGCCGGCGCGCCGGTCGCCTGCACGGGTGCGGCCTTGCCATTCCATGCCTCGACCGAATCGACCAGTGCCACCTTGATCAATCCGGTCTGGGCACGCAGCCCTTGCAGGTTGACGGTCAGGTCGGCGGCGAACGCCGGTGCCGCGGACAGTGCGGCGAGGCAGGCGACGGTGGAAGCGATTTTGCTGGCGAACGAGATTTTGATGGCGGGGCTGTTCATGGACGTGTCCTGGTGGTGTCGGGATGACGTGGCCAGTGTGCGCAGCCCGCCGCCGCGGGTCAGATGCCGGCAGTCACCACTTCAGGGTGCCGGAAGTCACTTTCTGCATCCGCTGCATTGCCAAGCCGTTGGGCACGCCGCAGCATGGCGACATGCGCAATCTCCTACGCCATGTCCTGCAACCGATGCACCTGGCCCTGCTGCTCACCTGGGCTGCGGTCGCCCTGTCCTTGCCCGGCGAGTCGTCGCAGTACGCCGCGCTGCGCTGGTGCCTGATGCTGGTGTTCCTGGTCAGCAGCCTGCTCTGCGACCTGCCGCCCGCGCGGCCGTGGCGCATCAATGCCCTGCTCGGCGTGCAGGCACTCAGCGCGCTGGCGCTGGTGTGGCTGGCACCACGCAATGGCACTACGCCCGTCCTGCTGGTCGTCGTCGCCGCGCAACTGGGCATGATGTGGCCGTTGCGCCGCACCTTGCTGGCCATGCTGGTGTTGAACCTGGCGTTCTACTTCCTGCTGCGTGCCGCGGGGTATTCATCGCCGGCGCTGGTGGTGCTGATCTACGGCGGCTTCCAGTCGTTCGCACTGTTGATCGGTCATTACGCCAGCACGGCGGAACGCGCGCGCGACCAGTTGGCGCTGGTCAATGCCGACCTGCTGGCCACGCGCGCACTACTGGCGGACAGCGCACGCGATGCCGAGCGCCTGCGCGTAGCGCGCGAACTGCACGATGTGGCCGGCCACAAACTCACCGCGATGAAATTGAACCTGCGCGCGCTCTCCGGCCTGCCCGAGTTCGCGGGGCGCGAGGACGTTGCCCTGGTGCAGCAACTGTCCAACGAACTGCTGGAAGACATCCGCAGCGTCGTGCAGGCCTTGCGCGACACACGAGGACTGGACCTGGAAACCGCCCTGCGCGCATTGGCCGCGCCGCTTCCGAAACCGCGCCTGCAGCTGCACATCGCCAATGACGTGCAGGTGGCTGATCCGGCATTGGCCGAAACCCTGCTGCGGCTGGTGCAGGAAGCGCTGACCAATGCCGCACGCCATGCCGATGCGGAATTGCTGTCGGTCGCACTGACGCGGGAGGGCCGCGACGTAGTCCTGCGCATCGAAGACGATGGACGCGCCACGACCACGATTCGCGAAGGCAACGGCCTGGCCGGCATGCGTGAGCGGGTCGCTGCCGCAGGCGGCCGCTTCACCCGCGGCACCACGGCGCTTGGCGGCTTGTCCATTGAAGCGAGGCTGCCCGCATGATCACGACCGGGACGCATGGCGAAATCCGCATCGCCCTGGCCGATGACCAGGCGCTGGTGCGCGCGGGCTTGCGCGCACTGTTGCAACAGCAGGGCATCCAGGTCGTGTTCGAAGCCGATGACGGCGGCGACCTGCTGCAGAAACTGATCGACCAACCCGTGGATGTCGTGCTGAGCGACATCCGCATGCCAGGCATCGACGGCATCGAGGCCTTGCGCCAGCTGCGCGCGCGCGGCGACCTGACGCCCGTGCTGCTGCTGACCACGTTCGACGACAGCGACCTGCTGCTGCGCGCCACCGATGCCGGCGCGCAGGGATTCCTGCTGAAGGATGCGGCGCCCGAGGACCTGCGCGATGCGATTGCACGCGTGGCCGCGGGCGAAACGCTGCTGCAGCCGGTCAGCACCGACCCGGTGCGCGCACGCTATCGCTTCCATGACGAAGACACGCCCAGCGAGCCTTTCAGTACGCGCGAAGTCGCGATCCTGCGACTGCTGGCCGGCGGCTATTCCAACAAGGAAATCGCGCGCAGCCTGTTCCTGGCCGAGGGCACGGTGAAGAACTACGTGTCCACCCTGCTGGACAAGCTCGGCACCCGTGACCGCACCCGCGCCGTGTTGAAGGCAATCACGCTGCGCATCATCTGACGGCACAACCGGGCTTGGCGCATCTTCATCAGCTGTATCCGCTCTGATCCGCGCCAAAGACCTTTTCTTACTTGCTTCTGCATCCACTCGCCAAGCATGGTGAAAGCGGCAAGAATGTCGATCTCGAAACTCCGCCGCACAGGATTGCAAGGCAATGGACGAGCGTCCCGATTTCATCGAGGTCTACGACAACGCCGTGGATGGCGACACGTGCGCCGCCATCGTCTCGCGCCTGCGCGGGAGCGAGGCGTTGCGACCCGGTCGCGTGGGCGGTGGTGTATTCCCCGAACTCAAGCACAGCCGCGACCTCCCCCTCTCGGGCAATCCGGAGTGGGCCGAGGTCGAGCAGCGCCTGCAGCAGGCCATGTTCACCTGCCTGCTCGCCTACCTGCGCACTTACCCGCAGGTGTTGATCTCGCCGCTGATGCTGCAGTTGCCTGATGCCAGCGGCGAGCGACGACGCCTGCAGGCCGAGGACCTGGCGGCGATGCCGGACGCGACCCTGGCCGACCTGGCGCGCGCCTGCCTGCGGCCCGGGACGATCAACCTGCAGTGGTACAAGGCCGGTGAAGGCGGCTATCCGTATTGGCATTGCGAGCTCTACCCACGCGATGCGCGCGGCGAAACCCTGCACCGGCACCTGTTGTGGACGCTTTACCTCAACGATCAATTCACCGAAGGTGAAACCGAATTCCTGTTCCAGCAGCGCAAGGTGACGCCCCGCACCGGCAGCCTGCTGATCGCACCGACCGCCTTCACCCACACCCATCGCGGCAATCGCCCGCACGGCGGCGACAAATTCATCGCTACCAGCTGGATCCTGTTCCAGCCCGCCGAAAAACTCTACGGACAAACCAAGTCCTTGTAGATCCGGGCTTGCCCGGATGATCTTTCTTGCCAGAAGCTTTTTTTGGACACGGATCAAAGCGGGGAAATCAGATGAAAGCAAAACAACCGCTTGTTTGTTTCCTGCTTTGGAAAAGCACGGGACCGTATCCGGTAATACACAAACTAGGAATCAGGCGATATTGCGGCGCCATCAAGCAAAAGCTTCAAAATCAGATGTTTCCGCCCTGATCCGCGTCCAAAGTCGTTTGCACCGTCTTGCCAATGCAAACAACGCTCAGAATAATTCGCCTTGCGGCGAAGGCGTGCGCGGCGGCTTGAACAGGCTGCAATCCAGCTGTCGTGGTCGCTTGGCCGGATAACCCAGGCGTTTGAGCGCCAACGAAAATCGCCGTTCCAGCAAATCAGCGTACACGCCCTGCCCGCGCATGCGGGTACCGAAGCGAGCGTCGTAATCCTTGCCGCCACGCAACTGCTGGATCGTGCTCATCACGTGTGCCGCGCGATCCGGTACATGCGTCTGCAGCCAGTCGCGGAACAGCGGCGCGACTTCGTGCGGTAGCCGCAACAAGACATAGCCTGCGGAATCAGCGCCCGCTTCGCGCACGGCTTCCAGCACGGCTTCGACCTCCCTGTCATTCACCCACGGAATCACCGGCGCCACCATCACGCCGACGGGCACGCCGGCATCACGCAGTTGCCGGATCGCACGCAAGCGCGAATGCGGTGCGGACGCGCGGGGCTCGAGCACGGCGGACAAACGGTTATCCAGCGAAGTGACCGACAGGTACACGCACACCAGGTGGTCGCGTGCCAGCGGAGCGAGCAGGTCAAGGTCGCGCGTGACCAGTGCATTCTTGGTGATGAGTGAAAACGGATGGCGGGTTTCGGCCAGCACTTCGATGAGGCGCCGGGTCAGCTGGAGTTTGCGCTCGATCGGTTGGTAGGCGTCGGTGTTGATGCCCAAGGCAATCGGGCTGACCTGGTAGCCTGGCTTGGCCAGCTCACGGCGCAGCAATTCGGGCGCATTGGTCTTGGCGAACAGCCTGGTCTCGAAATCGAGTCCGGGTGACAGCCCCAGGTAGGCATGCGAAGGTCGCGCAAAGCAATACGAGCACCCATGCTCGCAACCGCGATACGGATTGACGGATTGCGAGAAGGAAATGTCTGGCGAGGTATTGCGGGTGATGATGCTGCGTGCGGTTTCCTCACGCACCTGGGTGCGCGGCAGCACGTCGGCGAACTCTTCCGCAACCTCGCCATGCCAGCCGTCATCGACGCGCTCGCTGACGGTCACTTCGAAGCGTCCCGGCAGGTAACCGGTCGCGCCGCGCCCTTTGATCACTTCGCCCATGCCCCAGCATGCGCCCGTGATGTCTCAAGTGCCGCGACAACGCATAGAATCAACGCATGATCGAAACCCTTGCGGCGATGTTGGAGACGGTGTGGTCCACGCCGAACCTGCGGCTGTACCTGGTGCTGCTGTGGCTGCTGTACCTGATCCCCCTGGGCATCTTGATCGTGCTGCAGAAGCGCGAGCCGGTGGCCACGCTGAGCTGGCTGATGGCGCTGGCGCTGCTGCCCTACGTGGGCTTCCTGATCTACTTCCTGCTCGGCCCGCAGAAAATATCCCGGCAACGCCTGCGTCGCACCCAGGCGCGCGAGGGCATCAAGGGACACGAAGTATTCTGTCCGATCGACGAGGACTGCACCGAACTCAGCCTGTTGGGGCAGGCGACGACCGGGCTGCCGCCCAGTTCGGCCACGTCGGTGCGTTTGCTGGTCGATGGCGCGGCGAAATACGACGCCCTGATCGAAACCATCGCCTCGGCACGCAACCACGTGCACCTTGAGTACTACATCTACATGCCGGACCGCAGCGGCATCCTGCTGCGTGATGCACTGGTCGAACGCGCCAAGGCAGGCATCAAGGTGCGCCTGTTGCTGGATGCCGTGGGCTCGTCGGATATCAAGGCGCGTTTCCTGCAACCGCTGCTCGACGCGGGCGTGGAGTTCGCCTGGTTCCACCCTACCCGCTTCCGGCCATTCACCCGACCCTGGCTGAACCTGCGCACGCACCGCAAGATCGTGGTGGTGGATGGACGCGTGGCGTTCACCGGTGGCATCAACATCACCGACGAGGAAAACGAGCGCCTCAACCCCGACGCCTACCGCGACCTGCACCTGCGCATCGAGGGCAACGTGGTGCGCAGCGTGCAATCGGTGTTCGTCGAAGACTGGGCGTACGCCACGGGCCAGAACCGCACGCACTTCGAAGGCTCGGTGCTGTGGCATGCCGGCGAAACCGATGGCGGTGGCGGCATCGACGCACAGACCCTGGTCTCGGGGCCGGATTCCAGCTGGGAGCCCATCCATCGCCTGCACGTGGCGGCGATCCACGAAGCCGCTACCCGGGTCTGGCTGGTGACGCCTTACTTCGTGCCCGGCGAGGCCGCGCGCATGGCGCTGACCTCGGCCGCGCTTGGCGGCCTGGACGTGCGCCTGCTGGTGCCGAAGATGAGCGACTCGCGCCTGGTGACCTATGCGGCGCGTTCGTATTTCGACGAGCTGCTGGCTTCCGGCATCAAGGTCTACGAGTACGGGCCGCGCATGCTGCACACCAAGGCGCTGCTGTGCGACGACGACGTGTCCATCATCGGCAGCGCCAATTTCGACCACCGCAGTTTCCGCCTGAATTTCGAGATCTCGATGCTGTTCCGCGACCGTGGCCTCGCCAGCGAACTCGAGGCGCTGATCGAAGGCGAAATGGCCGGCTCGGAACCGGTCCAGGACCAGCGCAACCGCTCGTTCTGGCGCAACCGCCTGCCAGAGGCATGCGCCCGCCTGATGTCACCCTTGCTGTAAGGCGCGCCGGGTCCCGGATGTCGTGATCCGGTCGGCGTTTCGCCGTGACGAAGATAGTAAACTCGCGCCATCCGACTGGAGGGGGCCTACACATGCATTGGTTATTCCTGCTGCTTGCACTGGGTGCGTTGGCGGTGGCGCTCAAGACCTCGTCGCTGTTCCTGATGGCGGTCTGCCTGCTGGCTTCGTTGGGACTGTTCGTCGCCTGGATCATGGGCTGGTATGCGGTACGCGTGGGCAGCACGCGACGCGATGAAATCGAAATGATCGACCCGGTGGAATTGCGCCGCCTGCGTGAAATCGCCGAGGCCCGCAAGGCGGGCGCGCAGTCACCCTCCGGCGAGCCACCGGCAAACCAGTGAGCCATTGCGCACATTCGCAGGACGCACCATGACCACTGCGCTGAGCGTCAACGTCAACAAGATCGCCGTGCTGCGCAATTCACGCGGCGGCATGGAGCCGGACGTGGTGCGCGCGGCACGCACCTGCCTGTATGCCGGGGCACACGGGATCACCGTGCATCCGCGCCCGGACCAGCGCCACATCCGCACCGATGATGTGTTCGCGCTGGCGGAACTGGCGTTCGAGAGTGGCGTCGAATTGAACCTTGAAGGGAATCCGTTCGCACCGGCGCGTGACGGCTATCCGGGCTTCATCGCACTGTGCGAGCGCGTGCGCCCTGCGCAGGCGACGCTGGTTCCCGACAGCGACGGCCAGATCACGTCGGACCACGGCTTCGATTTCAAGCAGGACGCGGAACGCCTGCGACCGTTGATCGCGGAACTGGAATCACTCGGTTGCCGCGTGAGCCTGTTCGTGGATGCGGGTGGCAGCGGGCTGGAGTTGGCCAAGGACGTTGGCGCGGACCGGATCGAGATCTACACCGGCCCCTATGCGGAGGCACACGCCCACGGCGACGCCACCGCCGCGCTGCGCGATTGCCTGCACACCGCGCGCGAGGCGCAGCGACTGGGCATGGGCGTGAACGCCGGCCACGACTTGAGCCAGGCCAACCTGCTCGAGTTCCTGGAAGCCATTCCCAACGTCCTGGAAGTCTCCATCGGGCATGCACTGATCAGCGAAGCGCTGTATGCCGGCCTGGAGCATACGATCCACAACTATCTTGGAATCGTGGGCAGGACGGTTTAGGTCAAACCTTGTTGTCCGAACCGTGCACAACGGTTGACTGGTTTTATAAGGTTTGGTCCGCTCTCGAATTCGTCCGGCAGTTTGCTCGCCCTACTTGCGAATGCCAAGACCCATCGACTTCAAGCTATTCAGCTTCGCAGGCTGAGTTGAGCCGCCAACAGCCCCAAGTTTCACGGCGAACTACGTTGTTTGAATTAAATCATTCAAGTGTAAGGGATTAGTGTTTAGGGATCGATTTCGCGATATCGCTTTGTTAGCCCAGTAGCGTCTTGGCACAAGATTGTGCTTAGTGATTCAAGCCTACATGAAATTTCAATCCCGCCATTGTTCAAAGAGTTGTTACTAATTTGCTGATTACGCGTTGCCTGCATTTCGAGCAGCTGTTGTTCTCGTTGCATTTGACTCGCGCGAATCCGCTCTTGCGACTCAAGGGTTCGATTCCCGGCCTCAATTCCATCAAGACCTATGTGGGAGAGATCTACTCCTTGGCTTTTTTCGCAATAGAGCTTACCGAAGCTATCTCGATAGCAATTTTTCTCAGCTGCTAAGGAAGACCAAGTGATCAACAGAAGCAGTAGAGCGACCATTAACATGTATTTGAGCACTTTGTTCCTCTACTGCTGTTAGATACAAATTGCAGGAAATTACCTCTGAATGCGCCACAGGACCGACCCATCTACGGCTGAATTCCGATATTCACCACACCGCTGTCACGTGCTTGCGCCATCGCCGTGACCACGCGCTGGTACTCGGCATTGGACGTCGCGCGCACGCTCAACACGGTCCGGGGATCCGTGATGATGGAATCCTGCAGCCGCTCGCCCAGCTGCTGTTGGGTCAGTACGCGCCCATCCAGGCGATAGGCTCCGTCATCGCCGATTTCCAGCAACAGCGACGGCGGCTTGGCCAGCCGGTCGTTGTCCGTGTTCTGAGGAATGTTCGCCGTCATCGGGCGACTGATCATGGGCGCGGACACCATGAAGATGATCAGCAACACCAGCATCACGTCTACCAGCGGAGTGATGTTGATGTCGGAAACAGCGCTATCACGGACAGGGGCGGAGAAAGCCATGGCGGAACTCCTTGCGTCGGTGGTGGCTCCACGCTACGCCGGTCCCCCACCGCGTGCAAGCCGCCACCTTGCACGACCGCAAACAAACACGCCGCCCGAAGGCGGCGTGGTGATGCGTCCGGCCAGCAGCGCGTAGCCGCAGGCCTGGTTACTCTTGTTGCACGAACCCGATCTTCAGCATCTGCGCATTCTTGGCCGAGGCCAGGACCTTGGCCATGATCTGATACTCCGAATCCGGGTTGGCATCGATCTGCAGCAGCGGCTGGTTGGTCGGGTCACGCTGGACCTCGTTCTCCATCATGCTCTGCAGCGCCGAGACCTGGACCGGGTTGTTGTTCCAGGTAACCGTGCCCGAGGCGTCGATGCGCAGGTCGATCGGCGGCGGCGGCTCACGCAACTGCGGCGGCGGGTTGATCACACGCTGCGGCAGGTCGACGTCGATCGGGTAGGTCATGACCGGCGCGGTCACGATGAAGATGATCAGCAGCACCAGCATCACGTCCACGAGGGGCGTGACGTTGATGTCGGCCATGGGCTGGTTTTTGCCGGAACCGGTGGTGAATGCCATGGCTTACTGGCTCCTGTCTTTGGTGGCGACGAAGCCGATGTCCAGCATGCCCTGGCTCTGCGCGATCTTGGTCACCTCGTTGATGGTGGCCATCTTGGTGGTGCGATCGCCGCGCAGGTTCAAGGGCGGTTGCGGGGTCAGCTGGGCCGCACTGGACAGACGCGACTCAAGGATTTCCTTGGTGATCTTTTCGTCGTTCCAGAACAGTGAACCATCTTCCTTCACCGACAGGGTGATGGGCTGCTTGCGCTTCTCTGCGTCTTCCGGATTCTGCTTGAGGTTCGCTTCCGGAAGCTTGATCTGCACTTTGTGCGACATCAGCGGCGCGGTGATGATGAAGATGATCAGCAGCACCAACATCACGTCCACGAGGGGCGTGACGTTGATGTCGGCCATGGGGCCGCCGCTGTCGTTACCACTACTGAAGGCCATTTTCGGGCTCCGTCAAATGATCTGTATGTCGACTTGGATACTGGATTAGCGAACGCGCGAACCAGTGGCGAAGAAGTCGTGCAGATCGTGCGCGAAGGTGTCGAACTTGGCGTTGGTGGCGCTGTTGGTGCGGTTGAAGAAGTTGTACGCCAACACCGCCGGGATCGCGACGAACAGGCCCAGTGCAGTCATGATCAGCGCCTCGCCCACCGGGCCGGCCACTGCGTCGATGGAAGCCTGGCCGGTCGCGCCGATCTTGATCAGGGCGCCGTAGATGCCCCACACCGTACCCAGCAGGCCCACGAACGGCGCGGTGGCGCCGACGGTTGCCAGCACGGTCATGCCCGACTGCAGCTTGGAGCTTTCACGGGTCACGGCCTGGCGCAATGCGCGGTCCACGAACTCGGAGCGATTGAGCGACTCGGCCAGCTTGGAACCTTCGCTACGCGAATGGTGGGCGGCGGCCTGGGCGGCGTCCAGCGCGATCTTGGAGAACGGCTCGTTGCGCGGCTGCTCTTCCATCAGGCGGATGGCGTCCTGTGCATTCGTGGTCTCCCAGAATGCCGTGGTGACGCGATCAGCCTGGCCCTTCAGGCGCGTGTTCTTGATGAAGTTGATGACGGTCCAGTACCAGGACATCGCCGACATGATCACCAGGGTAATCAGGACGATCCACGACACGGCGAATTCGCTGGGGTGGGCGGTCATCTCCTGGATCAAATGTCCGAAGCCCATGTTCTTCATTGCATCGGCGGCGTTGGTGCCCCCGGCGGCGGCGGTGATTTCCTGCAGCATGACGCTTACCTTTTATTGGTGATGATGAGGGTGATGCGGTTCTTAGTTGGATCTGTACGGGAATCTGTATTGCCGGGTTGGAGCAATTAGCTTGTCCGCGCTTTACATCTTGAAGTCAACAGGCACGCGTACGCGGCCCGCGGCCTTCTGGCCACCTGACTGGCCGGGGTTGAAGCGCCACTTGCGCGCTGCTTCCATTGCGGCCCGGTCAAGATCGCGGTTGCGGCTGGACTTCTCGACGGAGACATTGGTGACGTTGCCGCTGGCATCCACGTCGATGATCAGGATCACCGTGCCCTGGATACCTGCGCGCGCGGCGGCGGGCGGATACTTGGGCGGATTCATGTTCTTGGACGAAATGTCGACGCTGGCACCGATGTCCGGCTTGGGTGCCGGCGGGGATGGTGGCGACGGCGGTTGGTAGACGTCGGTAGCACGCGGCGTATCAACGTCAACCGGCGGTGCTTCCGGCGGCGGCGGCAACGGGGTGGTGGTCGGCGGCGCCAGGTTCTTAATCGGCGGCGGCGGCGTTTCATCCGGCGGCGGCGGCGGCGGTGGTGGCGGTGGTGGCGGCGGGGCGTCGACGATGGTCACCATCGTCTTCTGTTCCTGCTCGGCCTCGCCGGGCGGGGCAACCGCCGGGATGAGCAGCAACAGGAACGCAGCCGCGTGCAACGCGATCACGAAGGCTATGCCGATGATGCGCGGCCAGTTGAGCCCGGTCTGCTCTTCTTCCCGGTACCTGTTGTTTATGACCAGTTGTTCAGCCATGCGCCAATTGACTCACATTCTTGGGCCGACGAAGCGGCACCACCAAAGTTTGGGGCCCATGACGTTTCCGCCAAGGGAAAGACCAGCTTATACCAATCCCATACGCCAGTACCATCATTTCAGCGTGCGGAAGCTCTAATTCTTCTGTTCCGTGATCAAGGCAGGGCGATGATCTTCTTCGCGGTCTCGGGTTTCTTGACGCCTTTTTCGAGCGCAGCCTTGGCCGCCTGCTTGGCTTCGGGTATCCGATCCTCCTGCCAGAGGGCGGTGGCCAGATTCAGGTACACCTCGCCATCCTTCGCCAATGGCGCGGCTTTCTGCCACGCCTCGATCGCCTGGTTAATCTGGTCGGAGTAGTAATAGGACTGCGCCAGCGCCACGTAGGTATCGCGGTCGGGCTTGAGGATGCCTTTCTGCAGGCCTTCGTTGATCGCACCGATCACGTCCTTTTCCCGGTTGTCCAGGTTGGCATAGGTCGCATACAGGAGACGGTAGTCCTTCTCCTCGGTCAGCTGGCCGGCAGCGCGGAGCTTTTCCAACACCGCCGCCGCCTTGTCGTACTGGTCGGCCTGCAGGTAGATGTTGGCCAGGTTCATCTGCGCGCGCTTGTCAGTGGGCGATTTGGCGGCATTGGCCTCGGCCATCTTCAGCGCCTCGGCGGATTGGCCCAGCTCCAAATAGGAAGCCATCAACATCTGGCCCCACTGGTCCTTCGGCTCGGGCGAGGTTTCGATGGCCTGCTTCAGCGGGCCGATGGCCTCGGCATAGCGCTCGGCCTGGTACAGGCCCTGGCCCTTGAGCGCGAGGTCGTCTGGATTGGTCGACTTGGTCTCGGCGAAGTAGCGGTCCAGCGTGGCCAGACCTTCCGGATATTGCTCTTCCTGCAGCTGCAGGCCCGCCAGCATGTACAGCAACTGGTAGTGGGAGTTGTTGTCCAGCGCGTTGAAGTCGATGGCCTGCTTCAGGTAAGCCATGGTGCCGGGGGTATCGTCCAGGTTGTAGGCCGCGATCGAACCGAGTTGCGCGGCGGTGGCGCGGTCGAAATCAGCCGCGGCCGGATTGGCCAGCATCTCGTCGGCGAGCAGGCGTGTGTTGGGGTAGTCAGGCTTGTTGTAGGCGTCGATCAACTTCTGCAGCTTGGCCTGCACCTTGCTGGCGCCCTTGGCCTTGGGCTCGACGCGGGTCGCGTTCGGATACTTGATCTCTTCCTTCTCGCTGCCTTTCTTGCTGCGTGAAGAACGATCGCTGTCGCCCTCGGCGGCGAAGCTGGTGGCAGCGGTACCCAGCAGGCCAACGATGGCCAGGGACAGCAGGGCGTGTTTGCAATTGCGGAAGAGCATGGAATCACCTCGGGAGGACACGCAACATCGATTGAATTGACCACCGGTTTCAATCCGGGGCGGCAACGCTAACAGAAACGGCCATCTCTCGGAAACAGGGTTTCATGCTGCATAGCAGCAAGGTTGTGCTCAGCCACACTTGGGTACGCGCCCTGCAGCACGGGCCTGCTGATATACCGGGACCAACGTGCCGGCGCGCTTGCCCAGTTCCTGGATGCGCGACTGCGGATCAGGGTGGGTGGACAACCACTGCGGCGAACGGCCGCCGCTGGCGGCGATCATGTTTTCCCACAGGTCGACCGCCTGTTCCGGGTTGAAGCCGGCCTTCGCCATCAACTGCTGGCCGACCACGTCCGCTTCGCTCTCCTGCGTGCGTGATCCGGGAAGCAGGAAGCCGCCCTGCGCGAGCATGCCGCCGCCTTGGGTCACCAGCGAACTGTAATCGCCCGCCAAGACCCCGGCCACCTGCAACAGTCCGGACGCACCCATCTGCCGCGTGATGCGTTCGTTATGGTGATTCTCCATCACATGCCCGATTTCATGCGCCAACACCGCTGCCAATTGATCCTGGTTGCGTGCCACGCTCAGGATTCCGGTGTTCACGCCGACCTTGCCACCAGGCAACGCGAACGCATTAGGTTCCTTGTTGGCGAATACCGCCGTTTCCCATCTGATTGACTGGGCTTGGGCCGGCAACTCTTTCACCAGCGCACTGACCACGCAACGCACGTACGCATTCTGTTTGGCGTCGGTGCTCAGCGGACCCTTGGTCTTCGCCTCGGTGAAGGCCTGCGCCCCCATCTGGTCGAGTTGTTGCTGCGAGACGGCGCCTACGTATTGCTTGCGTCCCGTGGACGAGGTGGTGGTGGCACACGCGGCGACGGCTGCGGTGATGCTGGCGGCAAGGATCCAGTGCTTCATCTGCTTCTCCCTTTGATGGAAGGGAGTCTGGCGAGCGCGGCCTTAATTTTTCGTCAAACGGGCCGGGTTCACGCGCCGCCGTACAGATTCATGACCACCAATGCCACGGCATTGTTCAGCGCATGCGCCGCGTAGGCCGCCCACAGCGTGCGCGTACGCCAGTACACGCCCGCAAACACGGCGCCCATGAATCCATATGTGAGCCAAAGCACAATGGTGGCCTGCCAGCTGTTGCCATTGGTGCCGGGAACTTCATGCATCACTGCGAAGGCCGCGCTGCTCAGGATCAGGCCCAGCCACGGACGACCCGCCGCCCACAGGCGACCAAACAGGACGCGACGGAACAACAGTTCTTCATACGCAGGCGCGATGAGTATCGCGAACAGCATCAGGAACCACGGCTGTTGTGCGAACGCCGCTTCGATCACCGCCGCATTGCTGGGCTCGGGCGCCACGCCCAGGTGTTGCGCCAGGCTGGTGATGGCCGCACTGAACAGGAAGGTCGTGGTTGCCGCGGCAAGTATCCAGCCCCAGGTTGCGGGCCTGACGATGGCCCGCATGGAGTGGGTTATTTCTTCAGTGCTCGCTCGACGACGCCAGAAATACACCAGCAGCGATGCGCCGCCCGTGCTGACCAGCGTCATCCAGATCAGCAGGATGGGATCTGGTGCTTGCAGTGCCTGCATCACGTCATCGGCATTGAAGGCCGGACCGTTTTCAATGGCGACCTGCACGCCCACCAGCAGCGCCCACGCGATACCGCACATCATCGACAGCAACAGCAGCGCAGCGATGGCAATCAGCAGGTCGATGAAAAACCCGGCGACCGGGCGATCCATCCTTGCCGCGCGCTGCAGCGGCTGCGCTGCAGGCGGCGGTGCGCTTGGCAATTCCAGCGCGCCGTCATCCATCTACGTCAGACGTCCAGGTTGGACACCTTCAGGGCGTTGTCATCGATGAAGGCGCGGCGCGGCTCCACCACGTCGCCCATCAGGGTGCTGAAGATTTCATCGGCAGCGACCGCATCTTCAATGCGGACTTGCAGCAAGCGACGTGTCTCCGGATTGACCGTGGTGTCCCACAGCTGCTCGGGATTCATTTCACCCAGGCCCTTGAAGCGCTGGATGCTGCGGCCTTTCTTGGCTTCGTCCAGCAGCCACGCCTGCGCGTCGGCGAAACTGGCGATGGCTTGCGCCTTGTTGCCGCGCACGATCTGCGCGCCGTCGCGGACCAGGCCGTGCAGCACCGCCGCCGCTTCGCGCAACGGACGCAGTTCGCCCATCTCGAACGCTGACAACGGCAACACCTGGGTGAGTTCCTCGCCCATGTGCTTGCGCGTGGACAGCAGCGCGGCCGGACGGTTCTCGTTGGCGACCTGCAGGGTGAGCGAATAACGCGCACTGCCGATGCCACCGCGATTGAGCTTGGCTTCCAACGCATCCAATTCGTGGCGCTCGTCGATGTTCTGTGCCAGGTGCGCGGCATCGAGTGGCGAAAAATCGATCAGTGATTCGAGCAGGATCGGATCGTAGCGGTGCGCATTGCGTGCGATGGCATCGCGAGCGCCGGCGAACGACAGCAGCAGTTTCTCCAGCGCTTCACCGCTGATCGGCGGCTCGCCTTCGGCGGGGATCAGTCCGGCGTTTTCCACCGCGCTGTTGGCGAGGTAGACGTTCAACGCCGCGTCGTCCTTCATGTACATCTCCTGCTTGCCCTGCTTCAACTTGTAGAGCGGAGGCAGGCCGATGTAGACATGGCCACGCTCGATCAGCTCCGGCATCTGCCGGTAGAAGAAGGTGAGCAGCAAGGTGCGGATGTGCGAACCGTCGACGTCGGCGTCGGTCATGATGATGATGCGGTGGTAACGCAACTTGTCCGGGTTGTATTCGTCGCGACCAATGCCGGTGCCCAGCGCGGTGATCAGCGTGCCGACTTCGGCCGAAGCGAGCATGCGGTCGAAGCGCGCGCGTTCCACGTTGAGGATCTTGCCGCGCAACGGCAACACGGCCTGGTTCTTGCGGTTGCGGCCCTGCTTGGCGGAACCACCCGCGGAGTCACCCTCGACGATGAACAGTTCGGACAGCGCCGGATCCTTTTCCTGGCAGTCGGCCAGCTTGCCGGGCAGGCCGGCGATATCCAGCGCACCCTTGCGGCGGGTCAGGTCTCGGGCCTTGCGGGCGGCCTCGCGGGCGCGGGCGGCATCGACGATCTTGCCGGCGATTGCGCGGGCCTCGTTGGGGTGTTCTTGCAGGAACTCCTCCAAACGTGCACCGAACGTGCTCTCAACGACCGGGCGAACCTCGGAACTGACCAGTTTCTCCTTGGTCTGCGAGGAGAAGCTGGGATCCGGCACTTTGACCGACAACACCGCGATCATGCCTTCGCGCATGTCGTCGCCGGACAGGGTGATCTTGGCCTGCTTGGCGATGCCGTTCTGTTCGATGTAATTGGTCAACGTGCGCGTCAGCGCAGCACGGAAGCCGATCAGGTGGGTGCCGCCATCCTTCTGCGGGATATTGTTGGTGAAGCAGAACATCGTTTCCTGGTACGCGTCGGTCCACTGCAGGGCCACATCGACGGTGATGCCGTTCTGTTCGCCGGTGACCGAGATGACGTTGGGATGCAGCGGCGTCTTGAGCTGGGCCAGGTGCTCCACGAAGGAGCTGATGCCGCCCGCGTACTGGAACAGGTCCTGGCGACCTTCGCCACGCTCGTCGCTCAGCGCGATCTTGACGCCGGAATTGAGGAACGACAGCTCGCGCAGGCGCTTGGCCAGGATGTCGTAGTGGAACTCGACATCGGTGAAGATTTCCGCCGCCGGCTTGAAGCGCAGCAGGGTGCCGCGCTTGTCGGACGCTTCGAGTTGCTTGAGTGGATACAGCGGTTCGCCCAGCGAATATTCCTGCTGCCAGTGGAACCCGTCGCGCCACACGTCCAGCCACAGATGCTCGGACAGCGCGTTGACCACGGACACACCCACGCCGTGCAGGCCGCCGGAGACCTTGTAGCTGTTGTCGTCGAACTTACCGCCGGCGTGCAGCACGGTCATGATGACCTCGGCCGCGGAGACGCCTTCTTCCTTGTGGATGTCGACCGGGATGCCGCGCCCGTTGTCGTACACCGCCACCGAACCGTCCTGCAGGATCTTCACCACCACGTCGTCGGCATGGCCGGCCAGGGCTTCGTCGATGGCGTTGTCCACCACCTCGAACACCATGTGGTGCAGGCCGGTGCCGTCATGCACGTCGCCGATGTACATGCCGGGCCGCTTGCGGACCGCTTCCAGGCCGCGCAGGACGGTGATCTTGCTGGAGTCGTAATTGGTGTTCGGGGTGGAGCTTGTTTCGTCAGTCATTCGCTTCTGTCGGCTGCAGCGCACCTGCATCGACCGGATTCCGCCGTGTTTCGCGGAAATACGGGGCGACACATTAGCTATAGGGAGTGAGGCAGGAATTATAGCAGTTTGGCGGTTCGGCTTTTTCCTGGTTGCGGTGGGTTGGGGCCGAGACAAAAGCTTTTGGACACAGATCAAGGCAGAAACAGCCCATAGAGCAAAATGCCTGTATTTATTGCTTGATCCGCCGTTTCCGCCTTTATTCGCGTCCAAAGCCTTGTTTGCTTGGGGAAGGAATAATGGTTCGTGCAGCCAGTTCAGCAGCGCTGGATCTGTCCGTGTTCCACGTGGAACCTGGTGGGCGTCACGGCCAAGCCATCGAGCGCCGAGGGCGCTTCGGTCCCGGTGACGAAAATCTGGGCGCCACTGGCCAGCAGCCGCTCCAGTACGCGGCGTTGGTGGGTGCGGTCGAGTTCGGAAGCCAGGTCGTCCAGGGCCACGATGGGCCATTCGCCGCGTCGCTCCGCATAGTCCTCGGCTTGGGCCAACAGGGCGGACAGGGCGGTCAGCTTGGCCTGGCCGCGAGACAGGGCCTCCCGATTGGGATGGCCCGCATAGTCGATACGCCAATCGGCCCGGTGCGGACCAACCGAGGTGTGGCCTGTTGCGCGGTCGCGGTCGCGGGCGAGCAGGAGGGCATCCGACAAGGACAGTTCGTTGCTGCGCCAGCCGGGCTGGAACTCCAGGCGGCTGGCCCCCAGGCCGGGCACCAGCTCCGCTGCCACCTTCAACAGGCGACGCTGGAGTTCTTCCAGGTATTGCCGGCGGTGGCGGGTGAGTGGCTCGCCGGCCTCGGCCAGCTCATGGTCCCAGGCATCCAGTTGCTGTCCGCCAGCCCCCGACTTCAACAAGGCGTTGCGCTGTTTCAGGGCCCGGGCGTAGTGGCGCCACAAGGACAGGAAGCTTGGTTCCACGTGGAACAGGCCCCAGTCCACGAAGCGCCGCCGTGGTTCGCCGCCGCCGGTGACCAGGGCGTGGCTGCCGGGTTCGAAGCTGACCACGGCCAGTGCCGCGCACAGTTCACCCAATTGCGTGACCGTTTGGCCGTCCAGGCGCCCCAGCCAGGTTTGCCCGGTATGGCGCAGGCCGGCGCGCCGGTGGCGGAGCTCCGCGCCTTCCCGCCATTCCACGAACACTTCCACGGCCTCGGCGCCGGACCGGACCAATCCATCCCGCACCCGTCCACGGAAACTGCGGCCGTAGGCCATCAGATGCAGGGCTTCCAGGACGCTGGTCTTGCCGGCGCCGTTGTCGCCAGTAATCAGGTTCAGCCCAGGGGAGGGTTCGATCGCCACCGTGTCGAAGCGCCGCAGGCCGGACGCGGTCAGTCGGACTACCTGCATGGTGGGGCCGCGGGGCTCGGGAATCCCGGAGACAGGCCGGGAAGACGCTTGAGGTCCTGTAGAGCCGAGCTTGCTCGGCTGCGCTTCGTCGGAGTGTCTAACAAGGAGCCACCGAGCAAGCTCGGCTCTACAAAGTCGGACACTCGGTGCGATTCCAGAAAGTGGACCACCAAACCAGAACGCCCGGAAAAATCCGGGCGTTGGGAGTGTTCCACGTGAAACACGGCAACCATCAGAGTCGCAGTGGCATGACCACGTGCCGGGAATTCTCGCTGCTGGCTTCACGCACCAGGGCCGACGAGTTGGCATCGCGCAGCTGGATAACGATGTGTTCGTCGCGCAGGGCGGACAGGGCATCCAGCAGGTAGTTCACATTGAAGCCGATGGCGAGGTCGCTGACCTTGGTATCGGCTTCGATCTCTTCCTGGGCTTCTTCCTGCTCCGGGTTGTGGGCGCTGATCTTGAGCTGGCCGGGCGAGACTTCCACGCGCACGCCGCGGTATTTCTCGTTGGACAGGATCGCGGCACGCTGCAGGGCGGCGCGCAGGACTTCACGCTCCAGCTTGACTTCGCGGTCTGCACCGATCGGTATCACCGCGGCGTAATCAGGGAAACGGCCGTCGATCAGCTTGGACGTGAAGCTGACGTCGTCGCGCTTGACCCGAATGTGGTTGCGTCCGATTTCAAGCTCCAGCTCGCGGTCGCCGCTTTCCAGCAGGCGCTGCAGCTCGGTCACGCCCTTGCGCGGCACGATGATCTGGCGCTTGGCGGTGGCCGCGCCTTCCAGAGTGGTTTCACACATGGCCAGGCGATGGCCGTCAGTGGCCACGCAACGCAGGGTCTTGTCGCCCAGGTCGAACAGCAGCCCGTTGAGGTAATAGCGGACGTCCTGCTGGGCCATGGCGAACGCGGTGCGTTCGATCAATTCCTTCAGCGCCGCCTCGGGCACCGTGACGCGTTCCGTGGCTTCGACTTCATCCACGGAAGGGAAGTCGTTCGCTGGCAACGTCGCCAGGGTGAAGCGGCTACGCCCGGCCTGCACGGTGACCTTGTCGCCGGTCTGGCTGACGGTGACCTTGCTGCCATCCGGCAGGGCACGCACGATTTCGAACAGCTTGCGGGCGGGGATGGTGGTTTCGCCGTCCTGCGCATCGTCGACTGCGCTGCGGGCAATCATCTCGACTTCCAGGTCGGTGCCGGTCAGCGACAGTTGCCCGCCTTGTACCTGTACCAGGAAATTGGCGAGCACCGGCAAGGTCTGCCGGCGTTCAACCACGTTGACGACCTGCGTCAACGGCTTCAGCAATGCTTCGCGTTGCAGACTGAAACGCATGTGGTGCTCGCCCCTTATGCTCTGGATCTTGAAAAGAGTATTAAATCAAAAACTGGTGGTGATGGTTTTGCTGGTTTCGGTTGAGAAGTAGCGCAACACATTGAATCAACTTGTTTTTATTGCGGCCTTAAGGCGTGTATCAGGCCCCGCGTAAGCAGGGTGGAAGCTGTGGATAACTCTAGCGGTTTTTTTCGTCCCCAACTTATCCACAATGCTGGAGCGGTGTTATTCACTGAGCTTACGGATCAATTTGTCCCAGTCTTCATGCAGTTTGCCATCGGTTTCCATCAGGTTGCGGATCTGGCGGCAGGCGTGCAGGACGGTGGTGTGGTCGCGACCGGCAAAGGCATCGCCGATCTCCGGCAGGCTGTGTTCGGTCAGTTCCTTGGCCAGCGCCATCGCCACCTGTCGCGGGCGCGCCAGTGAGCGCGTGCGCCGCTTGGACAGCAAATCCTTGATCTGCAGGCCGTAATAGTCTGCCACGGTCTTCTGTATGTTGGGGATGCTGATGGCCTGTTGCTGGGCGCGCAACAGGTCGCGCAGGGTTTCCTGGGCGAACTCCGGGGTGATGGCGCGGCCGGTGAAGTTGGCGCGCGCGGTCAGGGTGTTCAAGGCACCTTCCAGGTCCCGCACATTGGAGCGCATCTTCTTGGCCAGCAGGAAGGCGACGTCGTCGGGGATCTGCGCGCCGCGTTCGCGGGCCTTGGCCAGCACGATGGCAGCGCGGGTCTCGAAGTCCGGTGGTTCGATCGCCACCGACAGGCCCCAAGCCAGACGCGATTTCAGCCGTGGCTCCAGGCCTTCCACTTCGCGCGGATAGCGGTCGCAGGTGAGGATGATCTGCTGCTTGCCGTCGAACAGGGCATTGAAGGTGTGGAAGAACTCTTCCTGGGTGCGATCCTTGCCGGCGAAGAACTGGATGTCGTCGATCAGCAGTGCGTCCACCTGCTGGAAACGGCGCTTGAACTGGTCCATCGATTTCTCGATCAGCGCCTTGGTCATGGCGCTGAAGAATTGCTCCGAACGCAGGTACAGCACGCGCGCAGCCGGATTCTGCCGACGCAGTTCGTTGCCGGCGGCGAACATCAGGTGGGTCTTGCCCAGTCCGGTGCCGCCATACAGCAGCAGCGGGTTGTGCGAACGGTCACCCGGCGCCTGCGCGGCCTGCCAGGCGGCGGCGCGACCCAGCTGGTTGCTGCGGCCTTCGACGAAATTGTCGAAGCTGTAGTGCGAATCCAGGTTGCCGGCATACGGTTCGCTGGCGGCGAATACCGAGGTTGCCGCCGCCGCGGCCGCGCCGGGTTCGGCGATGCGGGCGCGCGATCCGATTTCCACCGACACGTCGCGATGGCCGGCGAAATGGCCCAACAGCTCCTGGATGCGCGGCAGGTAGCGCTCGCGCACCTGTTCGACGATGAAGGCGTTGGGTGCGTACAGCACCATGGCGTCACTGCGCTGCTCGGCCTGCAAGGGCTTCAGCCAGGTGTGTACGTCCTCGGCCGGCAATTCGGCTTCCAGGCGTTCGAGGCAGCGGGGCCAAGCATCCATCGCGGGCGGGCACATCTATCGGGAGGCGTTCGCGCGGTGATGCCGGGCGCAGGACGCGGTGAAGGGCAGGGTGGAAATACAGCAGTAAATACCAGCCCGGCAGATTATCACGCGCAGGCAGGCCGCACGGGACAATGCAGGCAGGCCATTGCCCGGCCTTGTGGTGGTAGCGGGTCGTCTTGCAGGAGTTGACCGCGGGGGCTGCGGGCCTTAGAATTTCCGGTTCTTTCCATCGCTATCCGCCCGAGGGCCCCATGGCCACCAAGCGCACTTACCAACCCAGCAACCTCAAGCGCAAGCGCGACCACGGCTTCCGCGCCCGTATGGCCACTGCCGACGGCCGCAAGATCCTGGCCCGTCGCCGTGCCAAGGGTCGCGCCCGCCTGAGCGCCTGATGGTCCTGCCGCAGCCTGCGGCCACGTCCATCAACGCCTGTGTACCGCAAAAGTCCGCGCAGTCCTGTGCGGACTTTTTCGTGCCTGCATGAACGCCTCGTTCCCGCGTAGCGCCCGTGTCCGCACCAGCGCCGAATACGCCCGCGTGTTCGAACTGGCCAAACGCACGTCCGATCCCATGCTCAGCCTGCACTGGCAAGCGACCGATTCGCCGGCCCGCCTTGGGCTGGCCGTGTCGCGCAAGGTCGATCCGCATGCCGTGGGCCGCAACCGCATCAAGCGGGCTTTGCGCGAACAATTCCGCCAACTACGCCTGCAGCTGCCCGGCGGCGACTACGTGGTGGTGGCACGTCCGGCAGCCGCGAAAGCCAATCGCGAACAGCTCAGCGCCACCTTCCTGCGTACCTTGATCCGGGCCGGCGCATTGCCCGTATCCGTCGCGCCCGGCACAATGCCGCCGGTCAACAACGCGCCTTCCCCTTCTTCCCGCACCACGTCCAAACCGGACTCCCGAGCCGGTTGAGAATGCCTGTCCGATGAACCAGACCCGTGCTTTCCTTCTTATCGCCTGGCTGATGGTGGCGACTTTGCTGTGGGTGGAATGGGGCAAGTTCAATGCGCCCAAGCCCGTGGCAGCGCCTACCCCGATCACGCAGACCACCAATGCGCCCGCGAGCAGCACCGTGCCGGGTGCGATCCCGGCCATGCCGGCCGCCACCGCCGGCACCACGCCTGGCGTGCCGACCCTGCCCGCTACCACCACCAGTCCGGCCAGTGCCGCGCCGGTCGCCAGCGCACCGCGCGTCACCGTGAGCACGGATGTATTGCGCCTGGTCCTGGACGGCGGCAGCGTCCTCGAAGCCGACCTGCTGCAGTATCCGCAGACGAAGGCGGCCGGCAGCGCGCCGGTGAAACTGTTCAACCAGGACCCTGCGCATTACTACACCGCCCAGAGCGGATGGATCAGCGCACAGGGCGGCTCGGCCCCCAGCCATGAGTCCGGTTTCGTGCCCGAGCACGGCAGCGCCGACGTGGTGCTGGCGCCGGACGCGGCGGAAGTCTCGGTGCCGTTCGTGTGGACCAGCCCCGATGGCGTGACCATCCGCCGCACCTACACGCTCAAGCGTGGCGACTACGCCTTGCGCGTCCGCGACGACGTGGCCAACACCGGCACCGCGCCGTGGCAGGGTTATGTCTATCGCCAGCTGCTGCGCGTACCGCCGGTCATCAAGACCGGCATGACTAATCCGGAATCCTTCAGCTTCAACGGTGCCACTTGGTTTGACGGTGAATACAATCGGCGACCGTTCAAAGGAGGCTGGTTTCAGGGTGAATATCTTGTTGACGGAGAAAATCAGGCTAATGCAAAGGGTGGCTGGGTAGCGATGCTGCAGCACCACTTCTTCTCGGCATGGATTCCAGATGCCGGGAAGGAGTCACTTATTGAAGTCGTTAAGCTGCCTGTAGCGAACGGCGGCGAACAAAATCTGATTCGGGAAACAGACAAGATTCCAACTGTCGTCCAGCCGGGACAGCGGATCACCAATGAAGCGCGTCTTTATGTGGGACCGAAGCTTGTTGGGGATATGAAAGCGCAGAACGTGCCCGGCTTGGATCGCGCGGTGGACTACAGCCAGTTCTCGATCTTCGCGCTGATCGGCCAAGGCTTGTTCTGGATCCTCAACCACCTGCATTCGCTACTTGGCAACTGGGGCTGGTCCATCGTCGGTCTGGTGGTGCTGGTGAAACTGGCGCTGTATCCGCTGTCGGCGGCGCAATACAAGAGCTTCGCCAAGATGCGCCAGTTCCAGCCGCGCATCGCGCAGCTGAAGGAACGCTACGGCGACGACAAGCAGAAGTTCCAGACCGCGATGATGGAGCTGTACAAGAAGGAGAAGATCAACCCGATGGGCGGCTGCCTGCCCATCCTGGTGCAGATGCCGATCTTCCTGGCCCTGTACTGGGTGTTGAATGAATCGGTGGAATTGCGCCAGGCACCGTGGCTCGGTTTCTGGATCAACGACCTGACCGCACGCGACCCCTACTTCATCCTGCCGGCCATCAACATGGCGGTGATGTGGATGACGCAGAAAATGACGCCCGCCGTCGGCATGGATCCGATGCAGCAGAAGATGATGCAGTTCATGCCGCTGGTGTTCGGCGTGATGATGGCCTTCATGCCGGCCGGCCTGGTGCTGTACTGGGTCACCAACGGCAGCCTGGGCCTGCTGCAGCAGTGGTGGATGACCAAGCAGCACGGCCAGCCGCCGGCGGCGCCCGACGCCAAGGCCGTCAGCAAGTAACAAGTCGGTGAAATTGAAGAAATCAGAAACCCGCATACAGGCGGGTTTCTTTTTTTGAACGGTCTTTATCCCTATCCCGTTCGTGGTGAGCCTGTCAAACCACGCTCTTGGCGATTACGGCTCGAAACCGAGGGCTGGATTTTGCCGTCGAAAAGCATGGTTCGACAGGCTCACCACGAACAGGATCTTCTAGAGGCGCGCCCCGCGCAACCGGGACGGGCTTGGGAATATGTAAGACTCATACGCATGGAATCTGCAAACCCATGAGTGACACCACCGACACCATCGTCGCCATCGCCACCGCAGCAGGCGCAGGTGGCGTGGGCATCGTGCGCCTCTCCGGACCACGGGCGCACGCCATCGGCGAAACCATCAGCGCCCGCGCACTGCAGCCACGGCATGCGCATCATGCGCGGTTCCTCGATGCGGACGGTGGCGTGATCGACGACGGCATCGCGGTGTCATTCCCCGGCCCGCGCAGTTTTACCGGTGAAGACATCGTCGAACTGCAGGCGCACGGCAGTCCCGTGGTGCTGCAACAACTCGTCGCCCGCGCCTGCGCACTGGGTGCACGGCATGCGCGGCCGGGTGAGTTCAGCGAACGCGCCTTCCTCAACGAACGCATGGACCTGGCCCAGGCCGAGGCCATCGCCGACCTGATCGCCGCCTCGGATACGCGCGCTGCACGTGCCGCGCGCCGGTCGCTGGACGGCGTGTTCTCGCAACGCGTGGATGCGTTGGAACAACGGCTCTCTGCATTGCGCGTGCACGTGGAAGCGGCGATCGATTTCGCCGATGAACCACTCGATACGCTTGGAGGCGACGCGGTGCGCGAACAACTCGCGCAGTCGCAAGCGCAGCTGTCCACCCTGCTGGCGGATGCGGAGCGCGGGCGCAAGCTGCGCGACGGCCTGCACGCGGTCATCGTCGGCCCACCCAACGCGGGCAAGAGTTCGCTGTTGAATGCGCTGGCGGGAAGCGATCGCGCCATCGTCACCGACATCGCCGGCACCACCCGCGACACCCTGCACGAAACCATCCGCCTCGATGGCCTGGAGCTGACCCTGGTCGACACCGCCGGCCTGCGTGACGGCGGCGACGCCATCGAGCGCGAAGGCATGCGCCGCGCACACGTGGAACTGGAGCGCGCCGACCTGGCCATCGTCGTGCTGGATGGCACCGATCCCACCCGCGGGCGCGACGCGCTTGAAAGCGCCATCGCCGATGTCCCGCGACGACTGTGGATCCACAACAAGTCCGACTTGCTGGACGCGCTGCCTGCGGACACCGACACCACCGTGCATGTGTCGGCCCGCAGCGGTGCCGGCCTGGATGCCCTGCACCTGCGCTTGCGCGCATTGGCGACCGGCGATGCCTTGGCCGCAAGCGGGGGCGAGTTCTCGGCGCGGGCGCGCCATGTCGAGGCCTTGCAACGCGCCAGTGCCCATGCCGAAGCCGCAAAGCGTGAGCTGGATCACGAACGCCTGGAGCTGGTCGCCGAAGAATTACGACTGGCCCACGATGCCTTGGGCGAGATCACCGGGAGGATCTCGCCCGACGACCTGCTCGGCCGCATCTTCTCGACTTTCTGCATCGGCAAATAAGCCCGCGGAAGCCGGCAAATGCGGCATCATGCAGCCGTAGGTACTGGGGTGCCGTCACTAAACGTTGTCTGGGGAGTTCAACCAATGTCTTTTGCCACGATTTCCAAGAAGTCGCGCTGGGTCGCGCTGTCACTGACGGTCGCACTCGCCGCGTGTTCCAAGAACGAGACCGCCACGCCAGCGACCGCGGCCAAGCCCGCGGCGACGGTCGCTGCCCCGCCGGCGCCCGCGGTATCCGCGCAAGTGCAGGCCATGAGCGCCGAACAGCTGCGTGCCGCCGCCACCAAGGCGCTGAGCGAAAACCGCATCTATGCACCGGGCGGCGACAACGCCATGGAGTACTACCTGGCCCTGCGCGACAAGCAGCCCAGTGACGCGGCCGTCAGCAGCGCCTTGACCGACCTGATGCCGTACACCCTGATCGCCACCGAGCAAAGCATCGGCCGCGAGGATTTCGCCGAAGCGCAGCGCTTGTCCGCATTGATCGAGAAAGCCGATCCCAAGGCGCCGGCCCTGCCGCGCCTGAAGCAGACCATCGCCGCCGCACAGGTGGCCGTCACCGAGCGCGCCGCCACCGAGGAAACCAAGGCCGTCACCGACGCCGAGGCCAAGGTGCTGGAAGAAAAGCGCCTGGCCCAGCAGGCCGAACAGCAGCGCGTCGCGGCGGAAGCGCTGGCCGCGCAGCAACAGCAGGACGCCGCACGCGCTGCCGAAACCGAACGTACGGCCGCCGCACAGCGCGAAGCCGAGCAGAGGGCGCAGCGTGAAGCCGCCGCGGCAACCGCGGCCGCCGCGGCGCCGACCATCACGCGTCCGGCGGCATCCACAGCCTTGCGCGTGGTCAGCGCGCCGGCACCGCGCTATCCACCGGAAGCGCTGCGCGCCGGCACCAGCGGCGAAGTCCTGGTGGAAATCACCGTCGGCACCGATGGTTCGGTGACCAGCGCCCGCGTGGTGCGTTCCACGCCACCACGCGTGTTCGACCGCGAAGCACTCAACGCCGTGCGCCGCTGGAAGTTCGAGCCGATCGACGCGGCCACCACCACGCGCCGCACGCTGGCGTTCAATCCGGGTTGATCGGGTTGCATGGGAAATGAAAAGCCGGCCTTGCGCCGGCTTTTTTGTGCGTTGTCCGCTGCAATGCCTATCAGTTGATAGTTCCGAAAAAATTTCTCGGAAGCGCCCCTCTCCCCTTGTGGGAGAGGGTGGCCGACAGGCCGGGAGAGGGGCTGCCGGAGCTAGCCATCAATCGGCTACGGGGTGTATCGAGTGACGTGATCGCACGAGAGAAAGACCACATTCGATGCATTACTAACGCCGGAAGATCACAGGCTCCGGCGACCCCTCTCCCGCCTTCGGCACCCTCTCCCACAAGGGGAGAGGGACGCAATCCAGATATTGCAGGAGGGGCCAGCAGATCGCTTGTTCGTTTGAGAGCGAAGCGTCGTAGAGCCGAGCAGGCTCGGCTCTACGAAGACAAAGTCGAAGCGACGCGACTCAGCCAGAGATCGCCAGCTGCTCCTGCTGGTAGCGGTGCGTTGCCGCCAACCACAGCACGGCGGCCAGTCCGAAACCGGCGGCCAGGTACACCGCCCACTGCTGCGCGCTGATCACTTCGCCGCGCACCACTTTCAGGATCAACTGGTTCTGCGCCAGGAACGGTACCGCGAATTGCCACAACTGCGTCTTCACCGGGTTCACCATCAACACGATGGTCGGGATCATCGGCAACAGCATCAGCCAGGTCATGTGGCTCTGTGCCTCCTTCATACTCTTCGCCGTCGCCGACAGGTAGGTCAGCAGCGTGGTGCCGATGAAAACCATGGGCAACAGGATCACCAGCAGCTTGCCGATGGACAGGAAACTCACGTCCATCTGCCGGCCCACCGTCGGCGACAGCTGCGCGCCCAGCTTGAACGCAAGCAAGGTCAGCAGCAGGCTGGTCACGGCCAATGCGCAGGCCGCGGCGATCTTGCCGCTGACAATCGCACCGCGTGATGCCGGTGTGGCCAACAGCGGTTCCAGCGACTGGCGCTCACGCTCGCCGGCCGTCGCATCCATGATCAGGTAGGCGCCGCCGAGGAAGGCGCTGAGGATCAGGAAGTAGGGCAACAGGACCGCGAGCATGCGACCGCGCTGCGCTTCCGGCGTGGCCAGGTCCATCCTGTTGACCTGCAGCGTGCTCGCCGTGGACGGGTTCACGCCGCGGGCCAACAGGCGCAGCGAGCCCATCTGCCCGCTGTACGTGGCCAGCAGTGCCTGCAGGCGGCCCACCGGGATCTGCGAGTCCTGGCGGGTGCTGTCGAACAGCACTTCCACCGGCGCCGGCTGGCTGGCGCGCCAGCGCTCCGGATAGTCCGCGCCGATGCGCAGGACCACGTCCTCCTCCTGGTTGGCGATGGCCGCGTTGATGTCCTTCGGCACGGCCTTGAGGATGACGTTCTGGCCTTCCAGCCAGGCCATCAGGTTGGGCGCATGTTCGCGTCCGGCCACCGGCAGCTCCAATGGCTTCTCGATCTGGTCGCGCGCACGGCTTTCACCCAGCGTGCCCATGCCGATCAGCAACAGCGGCACCAGGATCGGACTCAAGCCCAATGCAAGCAGCAGCGTGCGCCGGTCGCGGAACATGTCCAGCAATTCCTTGCGCATCACCGTGACCATGGCGCGCAGGTTGGTAGCGAATGAATGGCTCATGCGTGCAATCCTTCTTCCGATCCGATGGCTTTCACGAAGGCATCCTCCAGGTTGTCCTCGCCGGTCAGGGCACGCAGTTCGTCCGCGGTGCCCGATGCCACCACTTCGCCGCGTGCGACGATCACGATGCGGTCACACAGCGCCGCGACCTCCTGCATGATGTGGCTGGAGAACACCACGCAGCGTCCTTCGCCGCGCAGCTGCTTGAGGAATTCGCGCAGGCCGCGCGTGGTCATCACGTCCAGGCCGTTGGTGGGCTCGTCCAGGATCACGTTGCGCGGGTCGTGCACCAGCGCGCGCGCGATGGCGGTCTTGGTGCGCTGGCCCTGCGAAAAACCTTCCGTGCGCCGGTCGATGAAATCCTGCATGTTCAGCGCTTGAACGAGACGCTCGGTGCGGGTTGCAATCGTGGCCGCATCCAACCCGTGCAGCTCGCCGAAGTAGGCGATGTTCTCGCGCGCGGTCAGGCGTTTGTATACGCCGCGCGCGTCCGGCAGCACGCCGAGGACGCGACGCACGGCTTCCGGTTCCGATGCCACGTCCAGCCCGTCCACGAGCACGCGGCCGCTGTCCGGCTTCATCAAGGTATAGAGCATGCGCAAGGTGGTGGTCTTGCCGGCGCCGTTGGGTCCCAGCAGGCCGGTGATCTCGCCGTCGCGTGCGGAGAAGCTGACGCCGGCCACGGCATTGACCGTCGCTTTCTTGGTCTTGAAGGCTTTGTGCAGGTCCTGGACTTCGATCATGGGGCACCGCCGATTTCGGGTTGTTGGTTCTTGGTTGTTGGTGCTTGGAACAGCGTGGTGGGTTGCGGGCTCATACCAAGAACCAACAACCGGCAACCAACAACCGCCCTCACGGCTCCCACCCGTGGAAACCCGTGAACGGTGGCGTGTACGGCAAGCGATCCAGGCAGGTCGCGTCCAGCACGTTCGCGTCCGCGCCTTCGACGAACTTCGCCATCAGCCGCGGCATGCAGCCGATGCCGATCACGTTGTGGCCCTGGCCGCGCAGCACCAGGTGGCGACCGTTCTTCAGGGTCTTCACTACCTCGTCGCCGTAACGCGGTGGCGTGACCGGGTCGAACTCACCCGACAGCAGCAGCGCAGGCACGGTGGTCTTCAACGGCGCGCGGAAATTCGCGGGACGCGTGCCCTTGGGCCAGACCGCGCACTGCGCGGACAGGTAGGTGGCGAAATCATTGCCCAGCAGGGTGTTTTCATCGGCCGGGTTGGCCTTCAGCTCCTTGCCGTCCTCGCTGCAGATCACCGACAGCTGCATGCCCATGTTGATGCTTTCGGACATCTGCGCATTCAACATCTGCGACAACGCCATCAAGGCGTCGTAGCGTCCGTTGGCGGCCTCGTTCAACTGCAGTGGCAGCAACGCCGAAGCCATCGGCATATAGGCATACATGCGCACAAGACCGGTAACCAGGGCGGGCGTCAACGTGTCCTGCTTGCTCTCACCGGTGATGCCGTCGCGGTAGGTGACCCGCGGCGGGTCGGTTTCCAGTTTCGCCATCAAGGCCTGCAGCTTCGCGCGCGGGTTGCCCAGGCGCTGCACGCAGGCCGGGGTCTTGGCGCAGCGCGCGAATTGCAGGTCCAGCGCGTCTTCCAGGTTGCGCGCGAACTCGTTGCCCAGCACCAGCGAATTGGGCGCCACGCTGTCCAGCACGAGGGTGCGCGTGGTCGCCGGATAACGGGCGGCATATTGCTGGGCCACGCGGGTGCCGTAGGAAATGCCGACCAGGTTGAGCTGCGGCGCGCCGATTGCCTTGCGCACCAGCTCCAGGTCCTGGATCGCTTCGGTGGTCGTGTAGAAACGCGGATCGGCGCGCTTCAGCAGGCTGTCCACGCAGCGCTGGGTGTAATCGCGTGCGACGTCGGGCGAAGGCAATTGCGATTCGTCCAGGTTTTCCTTGCAGGTCAGCGGATTGGAACCGCCGGTGCCGCGCTGGTCGACCAGCACGATGTGGCGCTTCTTGCGCAGGTCGGCGAAGGCACGCGCCGCTGACGGATAGGATTCCAGCGCCGATTGCCCCGGCCCGCCGGCAAGCATCATCACCGGATCGGGTTCCGCCGCATCCTCGCGCTCCGCGGGGATCCACGCGATCTTGAGGTTGATCTTGCGTCCTGCCGGTGCGGCCGGATTTTCCGGGACCGCCAGCGTCGTGCACTGCGCCGGCAAGGAGTCGCCGGAGAACGGCGCGCTCAGCGAACATGGCTTGAAGTCCAGGGAGCCCAGCTTGCGTGCCTGCGCATCAGGTGCGCAGGCGATGGCCAGCAGGGCGGTGGTGATCAATAGGCGACGCATGGTCTCTCCGGTGAGCGGTCTTCCAACCCGTATGGTGGCATGACGGCTGTGCGCGGAGGATGTGACCGAAGGCAGGGTGCGCATTTTTTTTCCGCCTGACGGGAAAAGGTGCTGCAACCCGATGAAAGCAAAAAATCAGCGTGCGTGCTGACGGTTCTTGGTCTTCTTTGGCGGGACCGGACGTGCAGCCGGACGAGCAACCGGTGTCCGCAAGGCGCGCAGACTCTTCGCCTGCTGTGCATTAGCAGTTGGGCAGTCCAGGCGATAGTGGATCGAATAACTTCGATCCGGGTAGCCGATATCCACGCACCCATCGCCATTGAAATCGACGATGTGCGCGGACAGGGCCGCATTCGCATTGGCGGTAGACGGCGAGTTGGGCGGCATGTACATGGGCAGGAAGGTTCCGTTCTCCTGCAGCAGGATGCGTGGACGCCCCGCCCGGAATATCACCAGGTCATCGTCTCCATCAGCGTCGATGTCATAGGCCCGTATCGGGGGATCGTCAGTGCTGATCGGGTCATCCAGGCGATAGACCGCTCTTGCCGGCAGCCTGCCGTCTTCCGACCAGCCAAGGATCGCGACCGTCTGGTAAAAATACTGGATGAAGTTTGATTCCACGACATCCATGTAAAGCATGGCGGCTTGCGGTTTCGCATCCCCCGGGAAATGACCAACCGTGATCGAGCCCGCAGCGGGCCGCCACGGATTGTCGGGGACGATGGGCTGAAGCAGCAACGGCTCCCGGAACAGTTCGCGTTGGGTGCCGGCCACGACCCCAGGCGGCAAGCCAATGCCGGTGTTGATGCTGAAATCGCGACTGGAACCGATCAAATCGGGCACGTTGTCGCCATCCAGGTCCGCGACTGTTCCGGTGGCTGCGCCGTGCGCCAGCACATAGGTCGGCCGCGCGAACGCAAGGTTGCCCAAGCCAAGGTGGATGGAATAGCCGTGCGCCCCTTGGACAAGGATATCGACGATGCCGTCCTCGTTAGGGTCGACCACCATCAACTGGGCTGCCCGGAATGGCCGCTCGATACTCGCGACCTCAGAATAAGCCCCAGCAGCAGAACGCTTGAGAATGCCCAGGCTGGACTGCCCGTCCAGCACGATTTCGGCAAGCCCGTCGCCATCCAGGTCCGCGAACTCGGAAGTATTGACTTCGTAACGCGGCGTTCCACCCGGCGCCAGGGTGAATCGACTCTGCAGCCACATAGTGCCGTCGGCTTGCTGTTCATACACATAAGCCATGAAGTTCATGCTGGGATCTTGGCTACCGAATCCGTCGACGAAGAACGCCACGTCGGTTCGGCCATCTCCGTTCGCATCACCCACTGCTGCGGACTTTGCCTCGATGTTGTAGTTCGCGTTCTGTTCCATTCCAAGCCGTTGCGCCGTGCTGAACTCGATGCAGCCTGCGGACAGCGGGACTAGGATCAGCGCCAGGGCAGCGGCGACGCGCCTGTAGCAAGCAGCAAGCACCATCACTGCAGCACCTTGGGACCGGACACAGCGGTATTGAACGAAGCGGTGTATCGTGCCCGGTCGTTTTCGGCAGCCTGGTCCTCTGCACCCAGCAGGAACGCCACGGCCTCGATCTCCACGGGAGGCATGGCAAGCGTGAAGTCCAACGAGAAATCCAGTACTTGGCTATTGCCCGGCCCCATCGAGGGCAAGGCGCAATCGAACATGCGTCGCGGCGCTACCGCAGCCACTGCGTTGCAGCCCGGGGGTGGCGAGACGATCAGACCACTGTCGCTCATGTCCTGCGTGGTCGGCGATATGACCATGCGCAGCATGCGTCCCGTCCTCGAAGCAGCGCCTTGCTCGTGCGCGGTGCGTACCGAGATCGTGTTCTCCGAGCCCGTCACGGCCACGCCCAGGTCCGATGCAGGCGCACAATGCTGGCCGCGCATGTACTTCAATCTACCCGGAAACATGAGGAGGTCCCGGCAACCATCCCGATTGAGGTCGTGGACGAGAAGCCTGTTCGAACCCCCGCTGATGTGCATGCTCTGCACCTGGAAATAGCCCCCGGGTTGTTGCAACAGGACGTCGAGCCAGTTCACGTACGAAGCGGCACCATCTTCGGAAACAAGGGCAATGTCGTTCAGTCCGTTGTTGTCCAGGTCGGCGATCGGTGCATTGCCCGGAAACAGCAAATCTTCCATGGATCCCCACGATGCAAAGTGGAGCTGCGGCTGCTGCATGAAGATGTACAAGGACCTGGAGTCGGTGATGACCCGATCGCTCAATCCGTCTCCATCCAAGTCTCCGAACGTATTCTGATCCGGACTTCCGTCGCTCGAATCGATAGTGGTCGTGACCATCTTCAGGCGACGGGAAGGTTGCTGCCGGTACAGGCACAACTCGGGACACCTGCCGTGGAGAAGGTCCAGGTAACCATCGCCGTCTATGTCCACCTGGTTGCCATACAGGATCGCTCGCGTGTCTTCAGGTCGGGGGAGGCCGGAATAGTAGAAAGGAGGACCCTGGTAGCGGCTGAATCCGCCACGCGTCGCCCCCCGCTCCTCCAGTGGACCGCGTGCGCCGTTCCCGTACCACAGCGCATAGGAAAACTCGTTCTGCGGAGTGGTGCCGTCGTCGTCGTAGTAAACGAAGAAGAGATCCTCCCGGCCGTCTTGGTTGACATCGACGATGGACAGCACTTCACCGTACATGAAAGGCTCCCGGTATCTCACCGAGGTGATGGTGTGGTCGGGCAGCAGGTCGAGCACCGCGAATCCCGGGCGGTGCAGACTGGGGTCGGTATAACCATCGGTGTAGCTGCTGATCAGGATGTCGTCACCGGGCCCGCGGGGGTCATGCAAAATATCCAAGCTGCCGATGGCGCACTTGCAGTAATGCACCAGCGGCAGGTCGAAGTTTCCGCTGGGGCGCTGCAGACTGATGGCCACGAAGCCCTGGTACTCCGGCGGGTTGTGTGCGGTGACGATATCCGGCAGGCCATCGCCATTGATGTCACCAACAGTGACGGAACCGAAAAATGGCAAAACGAAAAGATCGATCGCCTTGTCGTAATCGACAGCCCACGCAGGTTTTGCACAGATAAGAGCCGAAAAGAGAACCGCCGTAAAACCCAATAAACGCATGTTCACACCCCTGTTGCGCCGGAGCGCATCCCAGTAAAGATTCTACACACGGGTCCAGGGTCTTGGGATCGCGAATGCACAGATCTGGGTTGGGTCAACCACAGAACACGGGCTTATCCAGCGCCGCCGCATTATTTGCTGCTGACGTACTTCTCGCGACGGATCTGCGGGATCGGCAGCCCCGCTTCCTTCAAGGCCTCGAAGCAGGCGTCCACCATGTTGGGGTTGCCGCACAGGTAGGCGATGTCGGTGTCCGGGTTGGGCGCGAATTCGCCGAGGAACTGCTGCACGTAGCCGTGGCGCACGTCGGGGTGCGGATCAGCGGGCAGCTCGCGCGAGAAGCAGGGGACGAAACGGAATTGCGGGTGCGCATCAGCGAAGGCGCGGAAGTCGTCGCCGTACAGCAGCTCGTCCGGCGTGCGTGCGCCGAACAGCAGCACGATTTCGATGCCGCGTTCGGGAATCAGTTTCTCCAGCAGCGGCAGCATGGCGCGGTACGGGGTCACGCCGGTGCCGGTGCCGATGAAGAGATAGCGTTTGTTGGCATCACCTGGCATCAGGCAGAAACGGCCGTAGGGTCCGCTGGCATCGATGTGGCTGCCGATCTCCAGGCCCTCGAACAGCGACGTGGCCGAACCGCCCGCCACGTAGCTCACCGCGATTTCCACCGCATCACCGGGCGCCATCGCATGGTCGTGCAGGGTGGCCAGCGAATAGCTGCGCTTGGCCGCGGTGCCGTCGGCGTAGGTGAAATGCACCTGGATGAACTGGCCGGGGATGAAATCCAGCGGCAGGCCGTCATCACGCACGAACACGTAGTGGCCAACGGAGGGCGCCAGCATGCGGCGTTCGACGAGCTTCAGCGGGAAATGGACGATGGCCAAGGGTCGGGACTGGAACGGTCTGGTGCCGGGGCCGGCCCGACGGGACGCCTATAATAAGCGCTTGCCCTCCCACAGACGCCGATCCGCGTCGCAAGGCTCCCCATGCTTCCCCAAGCCGTCGCCCCCACGACCGTCGTGCCCGCGCTTTCCATCACCGACCTGCGCAAGACCTACGACACCGGCGTGCAAGCGCTGAAAGGCGTGTCCCTGCAGGTGGCACCCGGCGACTTCTATGCCCTGCTAGGCCCCAACGGCGCCGGCAAATCGACCCTGATCGGCATCGTCAGTTCGCTGGTCAACAAAACATCGGGCGAAGTGGAAGTGTTCGGTACCAACCTCTCGCAGGACCGCTCTGCGGCCATGCGCCTGCTGGGCCTAGTGCCGCAGGAAATCAACTTCAACATGTTCGAAAAGCCGCTCGACATCTGCGTGAACTACGCAGGTTTCTACGGTATCCCGCGCGAAGAGGCCCTGGTGCGCGCGGAAGAAGAGCTCAAGCGCGCGCAGTTGTGGGACAAGGCCAACAGCATGTCGCGCACCCTGTCCGGCGGCATGAAGCGCCGCTTGATGATCGCCCGCGCCATGATGACCCGGCCGCGCCTGCTGATCCTTGACGAACCCACCGCCGGCGTGGACATCGAGATCCGCCGCGGCATGTGGAAGACGCTGAAGGACATCAACGCCGCCGGCACCACCATCATCCTGACCACGCATTACCTGGAAGAGGCGGAAAGCCTGTGCCGCAACGTGGCCATCATCGACCGCGGCACCATCGTCGAGCAGGGCCCCATGCGCGCCTTGCTGGCGAAGCTGGACGTGGAAGGTTTCGTGTTCGACATCGACGGCACGCTGCCGGCGCAGCTGCCGACCATCGAAGGCACCACCCTCGTCGCCACCGACGACCACACCCTGGACCTGGACATGCCACGGGCGATGGACTTGAACCGCGTGTTCGCCGCGCTTGGTGAGGCTGGCATCCGCGTGCGCTCCATGCGCACCAAGAGCAACCGGCTGGAAGAACTGTTCGTGCGGCTTACCGGCGATGAGGCAGCCGCGAAGCGCGAGCAGGCGGCATAGTGATCCATCCCCTCCCTTGCGAAGCAGGGGAGCTCGATGCCGCCTACCGGCGGCTGAGGGGGAGGGGGTCTTGACCTTGCTCTTGCTCTAAAGAACCAAGCAGAAGCAACAAGCAAGATCAAAAGCACCCCTCCTCAATCCTCCCCTGCTTCGCAAGGGAGGAGGCAAAGCAAGCGCAACGCAACCCGAGACTATCGAGACACCAAGATGACCCAGGCTGTTGCTTCTACCCCGTTCCAGAAAAACCTCGTCGCACTGGGCACCATCGTGCGCCGGGAAATCATGCGCATCCTGCGCATCTGGGGGCAGACCCTGGTGCCGCCTGCGATCACCATGACCCTGTACTTCCTGATCTTCGGCGGCCTCATCGGTTCACGCATCGGTGACATGGGCGGCTTCAGCTACATGGAGTTCATCGTGCCCGGGCTGGTGATGATGAGTGTCATCCAGAACAGCTACGGCAATATTTCCTCGAGCTTCTTCGGGGCGAAGTTCGGTCGCCACATCGAGGAACTGCTGGTCAGTCCCATGCCCAACTGGGTGATCCTGCTCGGCTACGTGGCTGGCGCGGTGCTGCGCGGGCTGCTGGTCGGCATCATCGTGCTGGTGATCGCCATGTTCTTCACCACGGTGCGCGTGCCGCATCCCTTCGTCACCATCACCACGGTGCTGCTGGGCGCGACCATCTTTTCGCTGGCCGGCTTCGTCAACGCGGCGTACGCGAAGAAATTCGATGACATCGCCATCGTGCCGACCTTCATCCTGACCCCACTGACCTACCTGGGCGGCGTGTTCTACTCGGTCAAGCTGCTGCCGGACTGGGCGCAGGTGCTGACCCACCTCAACCCGATCTTCTACATGGTCAATGCATTCCGCTTCGGCCTGCTCGGCACCAGCGACGTGCCGTTGTGGATCTCGTATGCGTTGATGATCGGCTTCGTGGTCGCGCTGGGTGCGCTGGGGTTGTGGTTGTTGAAGCGGGGCGTGGGCCTGCGCAGCTGAGCCATGTGAGTCCAGGCATGCTCGGACGCATGGTTTTTGTAGGTCCGAGCTTGCTCGGATGCTCTTGATCCTGCGCTAACGGCAGCCGAGCACGCTCGGCTCTACAAAGAGGCGGTTGTATGCGGATACTGGTTCTGGGTGCTGGCGGTACGGGCGGTTACTTCGGTGGGCGGCTTGCGCAGTCGGGTGCCGACGTGACGTTTCTTGTGCGCCCTGCGCGTGCGGTGCAGCTTGCAGCGCACGGCTTGCGGATCCGCAGTCCGCTCGGTGATGCGGACGTCGCGGTGGCCCACGTTCTTGCCGAAGACCTTGCACCCCTGGTCAAAGGAAATCCGTTCGACCTGGTGCTGCTCAGCTGCAAGGCCTATGACCTGGACAGCTCGCTGGATGCGATTGCGCCGGCAATGGGTGCGAGCACCACGCTGCTGCCGATCCTCAACGGCCTGCTGCACTTCGATCAACTCGATGCACGCTTCGGGCGTGGGCGCGTGCTGGGTGGCTTGTGTTTCATCAGCGCGACCAAAGGTCAGAACGGGGAAATACTGCATCTGGCGAAGCCGGCTTCGATCACGTTTGGCGAGCGCGATGGGAATCCGGAGAGTGCGCGCGTACAAGCGTTCGCGGCGCTGTGCGAACGGGCGGGCATCGAGCATCTCGCTTCTTCCGACATCCACCAGCAGTCGTGGATCAAATACAGTTTCCTCACTGCACTCGCTGCGGGCACTTGCCTCATGCGCGCGAGCGTGGGCGACATCGTCGCCAACGAAGGCGGTACGGAGTTCATGACCCGGCTCTATGCCGAGTGTGTGGCGGTCGCGGAAGCTGCAGGCCAGCCCATTCCGCGAGAGAAGCAGGAATTCGCGCTGGGCACGCTTACGCAAGAGGCGTCGCCGGTGAAGGCCTCCATGCTGCGCGACCTGGAAGCGGGACAGTGCGTGGAAGCCGCGCACATCGTCGGCGACATGCTGCATCGCGCGCAAAGGTTTGGTATCGCTGCGCCCTTGCTCGGTGCGGCGTGGTGTCATCTGCAGGCGTACGAGGCGGGCTTGCTGGAACGTACCTGACATCGATCAGGTATTTCTACAGTAGGAGCAACTGTCTTTGCACACCAGAAACGATGCGCAAGTCGTAGGAGCGACGTGAGTCGCAAAAGGTTTTTATTTTCAGTCGCGACTTACGTCGCTCCTACGAAAATACCGGCTCCATTGTGGGAGGGGCTTCAGCCCCGACGCTTTACCGGTAAGGCCCGTCGGGGCTGAAGCCCCTCCCACAATGGAGCCATACCTGTGCCGGATCCTGCCGTTGTCGGCGGCAGCTTAGGGCGCCACCACATGCGGCTTCCTGTGGAATCGTTTTGCAATCCACTTGCCCAGGTCTTCGACCACGGTGAATGCGGCGGGGATCACGATCAGGCTCAACAGCGTCGAGGTGATCAAGCCGCCGATCACCGCGATGGCCATGGGTGCGCGGAAGCTGGAATCGCCGGACAGGCCCAGCGCGATCGGCATCATGCCGGCGGCCATGGCCAGCGAGGTCATGATCACCGGTTGCGCGCGCTTGCGGCAGGCATCTACCAGTGCATCGTGCTGGGTCATGCCGTGTTCGTGTTCGGCCATCACCGCGTAGTCCACCAGCAGGATGGAGTTCTTGGTGGCGATGCCGATCAGCATCAGCAGGCCGATCAGTGCGGGCAGCGACAACAGGTTCTGGGTCAGCAGCAACGCGCCGAAGGCACCGCCCGCGCACAGCGGTACCGCGGTCAGGATGGTCAGCGGCATCAACGGATGGTTGAACAGCAACAGCAGCACCATGTAGATGCAGATCAGGCCTGCAGCCATGGCGATCATGAAGCCGACGAACAGTTCCACGAACACTTCCGCATCGCCGGCATTGAGGAAGCTGACGCCGTCCGGCAGCTTCTGCAGCGATGGCAGGGCCTGCACTTCCTTCATCACGTCGCCAAGTGGACGGCCGTTGAGCTCGGCAGTGAAGGTGACGTTGCGCTGGCGCTGGTAGCGCGAAATCTGCGAGGGGCCGCTGCCTTCGGTGATCGTGGCCACGGCGGCCAACGGCACTGGCCCATTGGCGCCGCGCACGCGCAACTGGCCGATCAACGCGGGCAACGCCAGGGCTTCTTCGGCGAAGCCGACGCGGATCGGCACCTGCCGTTCAGGCAGGTTCAACTTGGCCAGTCGCTGCACGAAATCGCCGGAGGTCGCGATGCGCGCGGCTTCGGCGATATCCGCCGTGGCCACGCCCAGGTCGGCGGCGCGTGCCGGGTCCGGGGTGATGATGATTTCCGGACGCAGCAAGGATGCACTCGACGTGACGCTGCCCAGGCCTTTCAAGCTGCGCAGGTCGCGGTCTAGTGCAATCGAGGCGTCCTGTAAACGTTGCGGGTCATCGCCGGCCAGCACCAGCTGCATCAGTTCGCCGGGTTCGCTGCTGATATAGCTCACGCGCACGCCGGGAAGTTCCGCCAGGCGTGCACGCACCTGCCGCTCCAGGGTTTTCTGGTCGCGGTCGCGGTCGTCGGCATTGCCCCAGTCCAGGATCAGCGTGGCCTTGCGCGATTCACCCACGCCCGCCTTGCCCGGATCACCCAGGTCCAGCACGCTGCCGACGGTGGTGTAGACCTGCTTGAGTTCGGGAATGTCCTTCAACAGCGCGCGTGCGCGCTCGGCGACCGCCGTGGTGTCCTGCAGGCGCGTGCCGGGCGGTAGTTCCAGGCTCAGGTTGCTGCGGCCCAGGTCGGAAAACGGAATGAAGGTCGCGGGAATCAAGGGCACGATGGCCAGCGAGGCAACGAACAGGCCCGTCGCGATCCACAGCGTGCGTGCGCGATGGCGCAACGCGGCATCCACCCAACCCAGGTACCAGGTCATCAACCTGGTTTCGTGATGCCGCTCCGGCTGCGCCTTCAACACATAGGCGGCCATCATCGGCGTCAACAATCGCGCCACCAGCAGCGAGAACAGCACCGCCGTGGCCGCGGTCCAGCCGAATTCGCGGAAGAACTTGCCGGCGATGCCGGGCATGAAGGCAACCGGCACGAACACCGCCGCCAAGGTCAGCGAGGTCGCGATCACCGCCGTGCCGATTTCCTCCGCGGCATCGCGCGCAGCGTCCAGCGGTGCCTTGCCCATGCGCAGGTGGCGCACGATGTTCTCGATTTCCACGATGGCATCGTCCACCAGGATGCCCACGACCACGCTCAACGCCAGCAAGGTGATGATGTTGAGGCTGAAGCCGAACCAGTACATCACCGCAAACGTCGGGATGATCGACAGCGGCAGGGCCACCGCCGACACCCACGTCGCGCGCCAGTCGCGCAGGAACAGCCACACCACCAGCAAGGCCAGCAGTGCGCCTTCCCACAGCATGGTCATCGACGATTCGTAGGAGCGCCGGGTTTCATCGATGACGGTGGTGACCAGGTTGAATTCCACGCCGGGGCGCGATGCCTTCAGCGTGTCCAGTGCGGCTTCCACGCCTTCGGCGACCTGTACTTCGCTGGAACCACGCGTGCGCGACAGCGAGAACGCGACCACCGGCTTGCCGTCCAGCAACGCGACCTGGCTCGGATCCGCGGCACCGTCGGTGATCTTCGCCACCGCCGACAGACGCACGGAACGACCATCGGGCAGGCTGATGGAAAACTCGCGCAGCGCATCCACGTCCGCCACCGTGCCCACGGTGCGGATCACCTGCTGGCTGCCGTCCAGTTCGGCCTTGCCGCCGGCGCGCTCCACCTGGATGCGCGCCAACTGTTGCGACACATCGCCGGCGGTGACGCCGAAGGCCTGCAGCGCATTCGGGTCCAGGTCCACGCGTGCCTGGCGCTCCACGCCGCCCACGCGCTTGACCACGGCCACGCCGGGCACGCCGTACATCGCCTTGCTCACTTCGCGATCGACGAACCAGCTCAACTCGTCGGGCGGCATGTTCGGCGCGACCACCGCATAGGTCAGCAGTGAGCCGCCGATGTCCACCTTCGACACCACCGGTTCCTGTATGTCCTGCGGCAGGTCGGTGCGGATGCGGGTGACCGCATCGCGGGTGTCGTCCAGCGCGGTGGCCAGGTCGGTTTCCAGCAGGAACTCGATGGTGGTGGTGCTGACGCCTTCGTTCACCGACGAGATCACCCGCTTGATGCCGGGAATGGTCGCCACCGAATCCTCGACGCGGCGCGTGACCTCGGTTTCCAGCTGGCTGGGCGACGCGCCCGGCTGGGTGATGGTGACCGTCGTCATCGGGAAGGCGATATCCGGGAAGCGCGCTACCGGCAACTGGTGGAAGCCCCACAGGCCGGCCACGCACAGCACGAAGAACACCATGATGGCCGGCAGCGGCCGCTGGATCGCCCAGGTGGAAATATTCATGGCGTGGTGCCGGGCTTCGCGGCAGTCGTCTTCGCAGCCGTCGCCGTGACCACGCGCACCTTGTCGCCTTCACCCAGGAAGCCCGCGCCCTGTTCCACCACGCGTGCGCCCGGCTTCAGGCCTTCGATGATCTCCACGCGCCCGTCCACCACCGCGCCGGTGCGCACGCGCAGGCGTCGCACCACGTCGCCGCTTTCCACGGTGAACACATACGCATGTCCGTCGCGCTGCACGACCGAGGCCACTGGCACCATCAGCGCATTGCCCGCGCCGGAGACGATGCGGCCTTCCAGGTAGGTGCCTGATTTGAGCGGGCCGGGGTCGGGCAGGTCCGCGTAGATCGTGCCGGTGCGGGTGTCGCTGTCCACGCCCGGACTCACCGCACGGATGCTTCCCTGGATCGCGGTGCCGTCGGTACCGGTCAGCGTCACCGCTGCGCCGGGCGCGACCCGTGACAAGCTGTCTTCAGGAAGTTCGGCCCGCCATTCCAGCCGGCCATCGCGGATCAGGCGCAGCAGTTCCGTTCCGGCGGCGACCACCTGGCCGGGTTGCACCAGGCGCTTGGAAATGATGCCGTCGGCCGGCGCGCGCAGCTCGGCGAAATCGCGGCGCAACTGCGCGGCATCGCGCTGCGCGCGCACGGTGCTGCGGCGTGCTTCGGCCTGGGTCTTGTTGGCGCGCAATTCGTCGAGCGCATTTGCGCTGATCAATTGATCCTTGGCCAACGGACTGCCGCGGTTGTAACTGGAGGTCGCCAGCGCCACCGAGGCATCCGCCTCGCGCAACGCGGCTTCGGCCTGGGCCAGCTCGCTGTCCAAGGTGCGATGGTCCAGTTCCAGCAGCACCTGGCCCTTGCGCACGGACTCGCCTACATCCACGTTCAACGCAGTCACGCGCGCACCGCTGATTTCCACGCCCAACTGCATTTCCTCGAAGGCGGACACCGGCCCCGACGCAATCACGCTGCGCTGGATCGGGCGCTGTTCGGCGGTCGCCAGGGTCACGGCGAGGGTGGAAGGCGTTGCGTCAGCTTCGTCCTCTTTGCTGCAGGCCGACACGGCCACGGCCATCACGGCGACGAGGAGCAGGGGAAGGCGGGGGAGCGACATGCACAGGATCCGGGACATAGGCGCGGGAAGGCGCGTCGCGATTGTACTGGCAGGTTTACTAATGCGGCGTGCGTGTCGCCAAATTCAGCCGGGCAGCCGAAAGAACGCCCGGGCCGTCGCCGTGGTCGCGGCGGCCGCGGCCTCGACAGGTTCACCGCGATCACGCGCCAGCTCTTCGACGATATGCGCCAGGTACATGGGCTCGTTGCGGCGGTGCGAGGGTTGCGGCTTCACCGTGCGTGGCAGCAGGTAGGGTGCGTCGGTTTCGATCATCAGGCGGTTGGCGGGAATCGACGGCACCAGTTCGCGCAGATGCAGGCCGCGACGTTCGTCGCACAGCCAGCCGGTGATGCCGATGTGCCAGTCGCGGTCCAGGCAGTCGAACAGTTCCTTGCGAGTCCCAGTGAAGCAATGCACAACCGCCGGGCCCAACTGGCCCTCGAAGTTCTTCATCACGGCGATGAAGTCGTCGTGGGCATCGCGCTGGTGCAGGAACAAAGGCTTTCCGGTGTCGACGGCAATCTGCAGCTGGCGTTCGAAGGCGCGGCGTTGCGCCGGCCGCGGCGAGAAATCGCGGAAATAGTCCAGGCCGCATTCGCCCACGGCCACCACTTCCGGGCGTGCCAGCAGCGCACGCATTTCCGCATCGCATTCCTCGGTGTATTCCACCGCGTGATGCGGGTGCACGCCGGCAGTGGCATACAGGAAGCCGGGATTGGCCTGCGCCAACGCCAATGCCTTGGGCGAATGTTCGCGGCTGGCGCCGGTGATGACCATCTGCGCCACGCCGGCGTCGCGGGCGCGCTGCAGGACCGCATCGCGGTCATGGTCGAAACTGTCGTGGGTGAGGTTGGCGCCGATATCGATCAAGTCCATGCGCACAGTTTAATCGGCATGCCGTGGTAGGAGCGCCCCATGGGCGCGAGCTCTTGCTGTCCTGGTGAAAAGCAAGGGGCGCGCTCCTACCTTGGTGACGCTTTATCCTTGGCGGCATGACGTCGCCTGAATTCCCCATCACCCCGCTATTGCCGCAGATCCTGCGCAGCCTGGCCGGACATCCGCGGCTGGTGCTGGAAGCGCCGCCGGGCGCGGGCAAGACCACGCAGGTGCCGCTCGCGCTGCTCGACGAACCATGGCTCGCAGGCCGCAAGATCCTGATGCTGGAACCGCGCCGCGTCGCCGCACGCGCAGCGGCAGGGTTTATGGCCAGGCAACTGGGCGAAGCGATGGGCGAAACGGTCGGCTATCGCATCCGCTTCGAGAACAAGGTGTCCGCACGCACGCGGATCGAAGTCGTCACCGAGGGCATCCTCACCCGCATGCTGCAGGACGATCCCACACTGGAAGGCGTTGGCGCGATCCTGTTCGACGAATTCCACGAACGCCACCTCGCCGGCGACCTCGGCCTCGCACTGGCATTGGACGTGCAATCGTCACTGCGCGAGGACCTGCGACTGGTGGTGATGTCGGCCACGCTGGATGGCGAGAAGCTGGCGCGTTTCCTGGATGCGCCGCGCTTGAGTAGCGAAGGCCGCAGCTATCCGGTGTCGGTGTCGCACTTCCCGGCACGTCGCGATGAATCACTGGAAGTGCAAGCGCGACGTGCAGTGGAAATTGCATTGGCGGAGCATCCCGGCGACGTGCTGGTGTTCCTGCCGGGGCAGCGCGAGATTGCGCGCGTGGAAGCGGCTTTGAGCCCCTCTCCCACCGGGAGAGGGGTTGGGGTGAGGGTGCGGCCAAGCAGCGATCTCTCCGACGTCATTGGCTCCGCCGTACCCTCACCCGGCGCTTCGCGCCACCCTCTCCCGGCGGGAGAGGGGAGCGCAGTCGTCGTCCTACCGCTGCACGGCGAACTCTCCATCGAGCAACAATCGCTCGCCCTGCAACCCGACCCCCAAGGCCGCCGTCGCGTGGTGCTGGCGACCAACGTCGCCGAATCCAGCGTCACCCTGCCGGGCGTGCGCGTGGTGATCGACAGCGGGCAGGCGCGTGAGCCGCGCTACGATCCGAACAGCGGCTTTTCCCGCCTGGACATCACCACCATCTCGCAGGCATCCGCCGACCAGCGTGCCGGTCGCGCCGGTCGTGTCGCAGAAGGTTGGGCCTACCGGCTGTGGCCGCAATCACAGCGACTGGAACCGCAGCGGCGTCCGGAAATAGCGCAGGTCGAACTCGCCGCATTGGCGCTGGAACTCGCCGCATGGGGCAGCGACGATTTGCGCTTCGTTGATGTGCCGCCACTCGGCGCGCTGTCTGCGGCACGCGACCTGCTGCAGCGGTTGGGCGCGTTGGACAGCACGCTCGCCATCACTGCGCTCGGCAAACGCATGCTCGCGCTCGGCACCCATCCGCGCCTCTCCGCCATGCTGCTGTCGGCACGTGGCGAAGAAGACCGCGCGCTGGCCTGCGATGTGGCCGCGCTGGTGGAAGCACGCGATCCGCTGCGCAATGCCGGTGATGCACTGGCCGCACGCTGGCGCGCACTGTCTGCATTCCGGCAGGGGCGGGTCGCGGGCGATGCACACCGTTCCGGCCTGGCCGCGATCGATGCGGCCGCCAAGCAATGGCGTCGTCGCTTGCGCATCGAATCGCAATCACCGCGCGAGATCGAAGCGCACCGCCTCGGTGATTTGCTGGCGCATGCGTTCCCTGATCGCATCGCCCGCCAGCATCCCGTCGACCTGCGCCGCTACCAGTTGGCGAACGGACGCATGGCGCGCGTGTTCGACGACAGCGCGGTCTTTGGCGAACCGTGGATCGTGGTTTCCGAATTGCGCTTCGAAGCCAAGGACGCGCTGGTGTTGCGCGCTGCGCCGGTCGACGAGCAGTTCCTGCGCCAGGAGTTCCCGGATCGTTTCGTCAGCGAAGATGCGGTGCGTTGGGACGCCAGCCGGCGCGCGCTGTCGGCGCAGCGCGAAACCCGTTTCGACCAGATCGTGCTGGACACACGCCCCGCCGGCCGCATCGATCCGCAGCATGCGGCGGCTGCACTGACCGACGCGGTGCGCGAACTCGGACTGTCCGCGTTGCCGTGGAGCGAATCGCTGCAGCAGTGGCGCGAACGCGCGCGCTGCTTGCGCGACTGGATGCCCGATCTCGGTTTGCCCGATCTGTCCGACGAAGCGCTGCTGGCCACGCTTGATGCCTGGTTGCGACCGGCATTCGCCGGCAAGACGCGGCTGGATGCGCTGGGCGAAGATGAGCTCGCGAATGCACTGAAGTCATCCGTGGACTGGTCGCTGCGCCAGCGCATCGACGCGCTCGCCCCGGTACGCATCGTGGTGCCGTCGGGCATGGAGCGTCGCATCGACTACGCGCACGGACAGCCGCCAGTGCTGGCGGTGAAGCTGCAGGAGCTGTTCGGCCTGGCCGATACGCCGCGCGTTGCCGATGGCCGCATCACGGTCACGCTGCATTTGTTGTCGCCGGGCGGAAAGCCGCTGCAGGTCACCCAGGACCTGCGCGGATTCTGGGAACGCACGTATCCGGAAGTAAAGAAAGAAATGAAGGGACGCTATCCAAGGCATCCATGGCCGGACGACCCGTGGTCCGCGCCGGCGACGCATCGCGCGAAGCCGCGCGGGACTTAGGGATGATGTGATGCGTTGGGCCTTCATGGACTCAGTTCGTGGTGAGCTTCCAAAGAGATTCGTGGTGAGCTTGTCGAACCACGCTCTTGCGATAGAGCTATAGAGCACATCAGCCAAGGGTTCCTGCGAAAGGCGTGGTTCGACAGGCTCACCACGAACGGGGTATTGGAAAGGCTCAGCACGAACGCGGATCTCGACTGAACCTGCCCGCAGATGTCCTGCGGCGTACCTGATCCTCCTTTAGACTGCCACCGACTTCGAACACGTTATGCAGATGACGCCCGCTGAAATCCTTGCCGACCCCAACTACCTGCCGTTCCGGCTGGATACGGTCGAACGTCGTGTCCTGTTCGTCCGCATTGATCTGGAAGCGCGCCAGCAGGCCGCGTTCCTGGACGACCGCATGTTGGCCGGCAACGCGCGGGGCGCATGGCTTGCGCTGGATGCATTACCGCCGCCACCTGTATCCATCCCGCCGCTGCATTTCATCTTCCACATCGGCCATTGCGGATCGACCTTGCTGAGTCGGCTGCTGCAGGGTTGGCCTGGCGTGCAATCACTGCGCGAACCCCTCCCGCTGCGTACCCTGGCCGAAGCGCGCCCAACACTCGCCCATCACGGCGCGGGCGTTTCGTCCACGCAATGGCACGGCCTGCTGCACAACTTGCTCGCGCTGTGGGCACGCCCATTGCCCGGCATCGACGTGACCACGCTCAAGGCAACCAGTAGTTGCAATGGATTGATCGAACCGATCCTCGCCACCGCGCCGGCATCACGGGCCATCCTGCTGGACATGCCCCTGGAACCCTACCTTGCCACGCTGTTCAAATCCCCGGACTCGGTGCGCGATGCCGCCGCCGCCGCCCCGGAGCGCTTTGCTTTCCTGCGCGGCGCGGTACACGACGAACTCCTGTCGCCGAATGCACGGTCACTGCCGCAGCTGTGCGCCATGGGCTGGCTGGCGGAACAGCTACGCTTCAGCGGACTGGCACGGGGTGAATACGCGTCGCGCGTAGTCCGGGTGCGTTTCGACGAACTGCTGCAGCAACCCGAACCGACCCTGCAGCGTATCGCCGCACATCTGGGCTGGTCGGAAGATGCGGTGCCGGCAGCGCTGGCGTCGCCCGCCTGGGGTCGCTACTCCAAGGCACAGGATCATGCGTACGATTCGGCGGATCGCGCCTTCGACCTGGACGAATCACGGCGACGACATGCGCCACATATCCGCGAGGGCCTGGATTTTGTGGCTTCCCTGCAACAACGCCATCCGCTGATGACCGACTTGCGATGACGCTCAAGGTATGAATAACCAACGCCGTCCGCGGTGAGTCTGTAGAGATTTCCATTCGTGGTGAGCTTGTCGAACCATGCTCTTGCGATAGATCCGCAGATAACATCAGCCTAGGCTTTCCGCGAAAAGCGTGGTTCGACACGCTCACCACGAACGGGTTTATCGACAGAGCCTGCCCCGGACTTGATCCGGGGCTCACCACGAACGGATCTCTTTAAAGAAAGCCAACCACGAACGGCATTCCTTGAAAGCTCTCCCCGAACGAATTCATATCCCGGTCGGTTTTAGGTATCCGCCCACATGCGGAACAGGTTGGTGCGCAGTGATTCCAGCAGCACCAGCAAACGCGGATCGCCGTTGCCCGCCAGCGCCCTGGCTTCCTCCAGCTGCACCAGCAGCTCGCGCTGTGACACATCCGCGACCCAGCTCTGCAGCCAGGTGATGGCGGCCAGGCGCACGCCGCGGGTCACCGGGGCAACCTGGTGGATGGTGGTCGACGGATACAGCAGCGCATCACCCGGCCGCAACTTGTAGCTCAGCGTTTCGCCACCCAGCTGGATGGTCAATTCACCGCCGTCATAGTCCCCCGGTTCGCTCAGGAATACGGTGCACGACAGGTCGCTGCGCATGGGTGGCGTCGACGGAAACAGCGCTTCGTCCACGTGCCAGCCGTAGGTCATGCCGGGCTCGTAGCGGACCACGGTGGTGCGCGCCATGTTGCGCGGTTGGGAAAAAACGCGCAGGTCGCCGTAGCGCACCAGGGCTTCGCGGGTGATCAGCGCGATGCGCGCATTGGCCGGGTCTTCCTGCGGCGCCTGCAGGTTCTGCTTCACGCCAGACGCGGGGTTGGTGATGCGGCCGTCGGCGAATCCGATCTGGGGAACCAGGGCGCGGACCTGTTCCAGGTCGGCGGCGCTGAGCACGTTTGGCAATACCCGGATCATCACGTTCTCCTCAAGATGGGTGATGATCGGCCATTCAGCCGCTGGCCGGCAAGCGCGGCCTGCACTAACAGGCTTTGAACATGCGTGGGTGGACACTGGCGGCATCGACACCCCCACGGAGCCGTATCCATGAGCAAATTCACCGTCATCACCGACCGCGCCATCGATTTCGTCAGCCAGGCCGGTTCGAACTTCAAGGACGCCATGCCCGATGCCGACAAGCTGTTGCAGACCGGCGCAGCGTTGGGCGCGATGAAGGCGGGCGGCAAAGTGGCGGCAACGTTCGTGCGTCGCAATCCGGCCTTCGTGGTCGCGGCGGCGGTGGGCGTGGGCGTGTTGGCCTACGCGGCCTACCGCAAGCGCAAGCGCGAGGGCTTGGATGCGCCCATCGACGGCAAGTCTACGCGCGTGCAAGCCAAGCGCATCGAAGGCAACGGCAAGGCGCGTGCACCGCGTGCGACCAGGAAGGCATCGGCACCCTCCGCCGAAGCGTGATCCGCTTTTTTGTGGTGCCGAACTTGCTCGGCAGCCCCTTGCATAGGATCAGCAGCTCCTTGCACAGGATCAAAAGCAGCCGAGCAAGCTCGGCTCTACGAGCGGCAGTCGCTCTTGCAGGTTGCGAGCATCCTGGGGAAGCGTAGGAGCGACGTAAGTCGCGAAGGGTCTTGCGCGGGAAAGCCGTCGCGACTTACGTCGCTCCCACAACGCTCGCATCGCTCTTGTAGTGCCGAGCTTGCTCGGTAGCTGTTGCCTTTGGATCAAAAGCAGCCGAGCAAGCTCGGCACTACAAGGGCAAAACATCGCGGGCAAGGCCCGCTCCTACACGGCTTTCCATTGGCCGGGTTGCAGGTCGTCTAGCGCGTAGTCTCCGATGGAGGCGCGCACCAATCGCAGCGTCGGCAGGCCGACGGCGGCGGTCATGCGCCGCACTTGGCGATTACGTCCCTCGTTGATCGTCAATTCAATCCACGCATCGGGCACGGTCTTGCGGAAGCGCACGGGTGGATCGCGTGGCCACAGCGAGGGCGGCGGTTCGATCAGCGTGGTGTTCGCGGGCAAGGTGCGGCCGTCGTTCAAGTCCACGCCGCCGCGCAGGGCTGCCAGTTGTGATTCGTCGGGGCTTCCTTCCACCTGTACCCAGTAGGTCTTGGGTTGCTTGTGGCGCGGATCGGTCAGGCGATGCGCCAGGTCGCCATCGTCGGTCAGCAGCAGCAAACCTTCGCTGTCGTAATCCAGGCGACCGGCGGCATAGACGTCTGGCGGCAAGCCGAATTCGGCCAGCGTGCGTCGCGGCGGCTCACTGCGATCAGTGAACTGGCAGAGGACGTTGAAGGGTTTGTTGAAGGCGATGAGCATGGGGAACAACGCCTGAATTAAGTTGTCCCAAAACCGGGCAATTTAGGATCCATGCGGTGGTACCTGAGCGATGTTGGCAAGATGCGCTCGAACTGACGCAATCGTGGGGAAGTACACGTTTCGCTCCAAGGATGCCAGTGTGGCCAAGCAATCCGACAGAGAGCTGAGATGGTTTGCTACGACCAAGCGATAGTCGCCACTACCAACAACGAACCCATCGCGGTGACAAGGAGTAAGTATCTCGGGCGCGAGCGCTACACCCGCCTCGTTCCAGAATCTCCAGCGACCATCTTCGACATCGATGCACTCGCAGTATGCGATGACGTCCGCAGCGTTGCCGAAAACCATCAGGCTTTTATCGTCGGTTGCAGCGGCAAAGATCATGGCGCCTAAGTAATTGTTTTCGGACAGATGGATCCCGGCTTTCGCCGGGATGACGCTATCTGGGGGGTCGCGACCTCCTGTCGAGAGGTCGCGGCTTCGTTTGGATTATTTACTTGCGGCGTCTTGGTTATCAATTCACCGGCTTCACGAAGCGCAAGGTCATGCGGTCGCTTTCGCCGATAGCCTTGTACTTCGCCGCATCGGCGGCGTCGTGGTTGTTGGAGGGTGGCAGGGTCCACACGCCGTTGGGGTGGTCCTTGGTATCCAAAGGATTAGCGTTGACCTCGCTCTTCGCTTCCAGCTTGAAGCCGGCGGCTTCGGCCATCGCAATGACCTGCGCTTCGCCCACGTAACCGCTCTTGTCTTCCACCGGCACGTCGGCCTTGGCGCGGTGCTCCACCACGCCGAGCACGCCACCCGGCTTCAGCACTTCGTAAAAACCCTTGAACATCCCTTCGGCCTGGCCGCCCATGCGCCAGTTGTGCACGTTGCGGAAGGTCAGCACCGTGTCCACGGAATCGGGTGCGCCGAATACCGGGGCGTTGGGCGCGAACAGCGTGACCTTGGCCTTGCCGTACTGCGCCGGGGATTCGTTGAACTTGGCCTCCAGCCGAGTCTTGCCGCGCTGGTAATACTCGCGGTCCTTGCCTTCGGGATACGCGCCCGGGTCGGCGACGCCCGCGAGGTATTGGCCACCATCGTGCAGGTAGGGTGCCAGGATTTCCGAATACCAACCGCCGCCGGGGGTGATCTCCAGAACCGTTTCGCCGGGAGTCACGCCGAAGAACGCCAGCGTCTCTGCAGGGTGGCGATAGGCATCGCGCGCGGCATTCGCCTCGCTGCGCCAGGAGCCCTTCAGCACGTTCGCCAATGCCGTGTTCGTTGCTTCGGTCGCTGCCGTTGCCGTTGGTGTCTGTGCAAAAGAAGAAACGGGAACGGCCAATGCAGCCAACACGCAAAGCGACAGGGAAAGACGGGTCATGTGCAAAACTCCACGTTGAAAGTGCGGCGAGCCTAGCACGCGACCCGTAAGGCGAGCGTCATCAATTGTGGGAGGGGCTTCAGCCCCGACGCTATTGCTTGAAAACAGGTTAAGAGCGTCGGGGCTGAAGCCCCTCCCACAGGGATCCAGCGGTTGGTGCTACGCCAGTCGCAATGAATCCGGGTAGGGCGGTGTGTCCGGGTATTCACCCTCACGCAGTTTCGCCTGCAGGTCGCGCCACCACTGCGCGCGGAACAGATCGCCATGCACGGCTTTCAACGCGGCCGCCTGTTCGGCCGGCAGGCCCAGGAACTGCGGGAAGCGTTCCGGGAATACATCCTTCGGCCCCACGTAGAACCACGGACCGTCGGACATTTCCTCTTCGTATGACGTCGCCTGCGGGTAATCGCGGAAGTTGCAGTCGGTGACCAGGCATACCTCGTCGTAGTCGTAGAACACCGCGCGTCCGTGCCGCGACATGCCGAAGTTCTTCAGCAGCATGTCGCCGGGGAAGATGTTGTTGCGCGCCATGTCCTTGATCGCCTGTCCGTAGTCGATCGCCGCCAGCCGTGCCGAGTCCGGTTTCTGTTCGCGCAGGTAGAGATTCAGCGGACGCAGGCGACGCTGCACGTAGGACAGGTGGATGATGAGGTCGTCGCCGTCCTCGGTGATGCCGTTGGCGCAACGCGTCACCAGCTCCTCCAGCAAGGCGGGCGAAAAACGCGTGCGCGGGAAGCGCAGGAAGCGATACGGCTGGGCGTCCAGCAACCGGCCCACGCGATCCAGGTGGAAGACCAGCGAGTACTTGCTCTCCACGTCGGCGCGGGTCATTTCCTTGGGATAGGCGAACGTATCGCGGATCACCTTGAACACCAGCGGATAGCTGGGCAGGGTGAACACGGCCATGACCATGCCAGGCGTACCTTCGGCATGCACCAGTTGTTCGTTGGGATTGCTGGCGAAATGACGGAAGAAGGTGCGGAAGCGTTCGGTCTTGCCCTGCTTGGCGCGGCCCAGCACGGTATAGATTTCGTCGATGGGTTTGTTGGGCAGGATGGTGCGCAGGAATACCACCGCATCGCCGACCGTGGCCAGGTCTGCGTGGAAATAGCTGCGCGAGTAACTGAATATCTGGGCGACATCGGCGCGCGCGGTCAGCACGGCTTCCACGCGCAGCTGGCCATTGTGGTTGACCAGCGCGATCACGCATGGAGTGAAGCGATGCTCGCCGAACACGCGGCCGATCAGGTACGCGCGGCGCTCGCGGTAGAACACGGTGTCCAGCAGTTCCACCGAGCGCACCGGGTTGTCGCCCCAGTGCGCCAGGTCGTCCTGCAGGCGTACTACTATCGCCGCTGCGCAGCGCGTGCGGTGTGCGTAAGGCACGTTGAAGTGGTAATCGCCCAGCACGCGCGCGAAGGTGTCGGTCGGTCGCAAATCCGAGATGGCGTAGCTGTGGCGCGCGACCGGATGGGTGATGGCATCGGTGGGCTCGATGTCCAGCGCCACGAATTCCACCGAGGCATCCACGCCGCTGGTCTTGAAGAAACGCCGAGTCAGGGTGTTGTAGAAGGTCTTGTACAGCTCGCGGTCGATCAGCCCGCCAATGCGCTTTTCATAAGCATCGCGGATCGCCGACCACAGGTCACGATCATGTGCCCGGCCCTGCAGCGTGGCTTGCAGGCGCAGCATGCACTCGGCGATGCACTGGTCGTACAGCTCGATGCGTTCCACCGCATCCTCGCGCGCCGCCGCCCAGTCACGCGTCTCGAAGCGCAGCTTGGCGCGGCGGGTGATATCGGCGAAGCGCGCGTGGTAATCGGCGAAAGCATCGCAGACGAGTTCTGCAATGTGATCAGGACAAAACATACGCCCGTCTTTGCCGCATTTACTTACGGCTTAAATGTGATTTCGTCTTAGATGAAAATTGAACCAGCTCAACGAAAGACCAGAATTCTCTTACATAAGAATAGGGATTTTCCTATCGACCCTAGATAAGAATACCCTCTAAATGGGGTGCAGCAGTCTTCTAAGAAACATTCAAGCCAAGGAAGGGCTAACTAATGAAGAAAAAAATGCTAATAGCATCATCTTTTACTCTGGTTGCAATTCTGATAATTCAGGACGTAAACAAGAAAGCCAATGCGGGTTGGGTGTCAACAGGACAGGAGTGTCGGACGGGCACAACAGTCGTAACGGGTCCTAATGGTGAAATTACAACTTCACAGGAAACATTTTGTTGGTCCGGCGCTGAATGGATCGATGAGAATCCATACGAAATTGTAGATTTCTATGACGGGGGATACGACCCAAATATCGGTTCTGCATGGGATTTCTATGATAGCAATCGCGATGGAAAGATGGATTGCTTCAAGAATGCAACAGATTCACCGGGCATTAGTTCACCCTACGGATATAGCAGTTGGCGAACGAACAATTGGCATTATGGAACCGATATAACATCCGGACTCCAAAATTATGGGCATGGCGCGACTGTTCGCGCAATATCTAGCGGAGTTGTAGGTGCTACTGGGACCCACAACGGAAACGGGAATTTTGTTCGTATCGACCATAACGATGGCTATTCTTCATATTACTTTCATCTGAATTCAATTGATGTTCGCGTAGGAACGCCGACCTTTCCTGGCGCCACGATAGGGACCATGAATTGCACGGGCTCATGCTTTGGGGGCGGGGTACAAAATTCGATAGCAGGTACGCATCTGCATATGGAGATACGCACATCACCATCCGCGACGCGCGATTCTGTTAACAAATCAACCACTATTGATCCGGCTGTGTATGCAGGGAGTTGCCAATGAGTATCTTTAGCAGAAATAAAGTCATGCTGGCCTTTGTTTTGTGCGTTGTTTCGCACAGCGCTAATGCGAAGGAAGTTTCCTTTACGTGCCAGGCTGAGCAGCCTTACGACATGGTTGCTTTCAAGCAGCGTGGTGCTGGCGACGTTATAGTTACCCGGCGTCATGGTGGCGACGATAAAATCGTATCTCTTAAAAAGGGCCGGCTATCTGAAGTAGTCACACCGGCGCATTCAAAAGGGAATGCCGTGGCTCTACCACTTGAAGTAGATGGCACTCCGCGAGTTTCGTTATTGCTCGGAAGCGAATATGTTGCGGAGCTCCCTGGCCGCTTCTACCATCTGTCCGGCGCACCCGGTAACGACACGTACCTGTTGACTACTTATCAAGAGGTGGGAAAAACCAGCATGGGCCACCAGATCCTCGCATCGCGTCGTGACGGAGTGCTGGGCGAGCGCAGCGGACCACTGACCTTAGAAGAGGGTGTCATGCCTCGTTACGAATTAAGTGAGGATGGGCGAGGAATGTATATGCGCCCGGATCCGAACTATGGCTCAGCAGCCATTGATGTTTGGGCCGCGGACGGATCGTTTCGCAAGCTCACTAGCTCGCATATAGAAGGTATTTCGTTCATTGACGTAGTGATGATGTCGCCGAATCGCGGGTTTGCACTAGCTGGCGGCCAGATTTTCTATCTGGACAATGGTCGATTCAGGGTGCTGAGCGCGTCAACCGACACCTTTTACGCGCAAGCGATGGAGATCGATTCCCGGGCTGGTCGCTTGCTGGTGAAGGGAAACGGTGGCTACGCCGTCTATCTGCTGGACGGCACGCGCGTATTTTCCTCAAAAGCTTATGCGACTAGAGGTCGGGCATTTACGCCGGCGGTAAAACTGGCGATAGACGGTAGCATTGGTGAATTCAGCGAGAACAAACTGATCTTTCGCGACAAGGCACAAGCCTATCAATCTGTTAGGACGCATTCCATGCCTTTCAAACAATGGCGTGACAGCGCATGCTTTACTGCAAACAGCATTGCTTATCGCGATCAGGATGGAACGCTCAAGATGCGTCGGTTTACGACTCCGTGATCGCAATTGCAACGCAGATGGCGAAACGCACGGGAGCGCAGGGCAGGTGGGACAATGCTCGCCTTACAGTGAAGTATTGCGGGCTCCCAAGCAATTCTAAGCAGGCATACTTTCCTGAAATCGATAAAAAAACGCCCGGCGGAAGCCGGGCGTTCTCGCATGACAAACAGACTGAATTCAAAGCTGCTTGATGATCTCGTCCGCGAACTCGCTGCACTTCACTTCGGTGGCGCCGTCCATCAGGCGGGCGAAGTCGTAGGTGACGCGCTTGTTGGCGATGGCCTTGTCGAGGCCGTTGATGATCGCATCGGCGGCTTCGGTCCAGCCCATGTAGCGCAGCATCATCTCGCCCGACAGGATCACCGAGCCCGGGTTGACCTTGTCCAGGTCCGCGTACTTCGGCGCGGTGCCGTGGGTGGCTTCGAACACGGCGTGGCCGGTCACGTAGTTGATGTTGGCGCCCGGCGCGATGCCGATGCCGCCAACCTGCGCGGCCAGTGCGTCGCTCAGGTAGTCGCCGTTGAGGTTCAGCGTCGCCGACACGTCGTATTCCTTCGGACGCAGCAGGATCTGCTGCAGGAAGGCGTCCGCAATCGCATCCTTGATGATGAGCCCTGCGCCCGGCTTGCCTTCGGGAATGACCATCCACGGACCGCCGTCCAGCTCGACCGCGCCGTAGAAATCGCGCGCGACCTGGTAGCCCCAGTCACGGAAGCCACCCTCGGTGTACTTCATGATGTTGCCCTTGTGCACCAGGGTCACCGACTTGCGCTTGTTCTCGATCGCGTAGCCGATTGCGCTGTGCACCAGGCGTTCGGTGCCCAGGCGGCTGACCGGCTTGATGCCCAGGCCGACTTCCACCGTCATGTCGCGATGCGGCGCGCCGATGCCTTCCAGCGCCTTCTGCCACTCGTCCACTTTTTCCTGCGTTCCGAAGCGGATCTTGCTGAAGGGCTGCGGGAATTCTTTCTGGATGAAGTCCAGCACCTTCTGCGCTTCGGCGCTGCCGCCGGCCCATTCGATGCCGGCGTAGATGTCCTCGGTGTTCTCGCGGAAGATCACCATGTCCACGTCGCCCGGCTTCTTCACCGGCGAAGGCACGCCTTCGAACCAGCGCACCGGGCGCAGGCAGACGTACAGGTCCAGCATCTGGCGCAGTGCCACGTTGAGCGAGCGGATGCCGCCGCCGACGGGCGTGGTCAGCGGGCCCTTGATGCTCACCAGGTAATCGCGGCAGGCCTGCACGGTGGAATCCGGCAGCCAGTTGCCGTAGTTGTTGTTGGCTTTTTCGCCGGCGAAGACTTCCAGCCAGTGGATTTTCTTCGCGCCGCCGTAGGCTTTCTCCACCGCCGCGTCGAGCACGCGCACCGAGGCGCGCCAGATGTCGGGGCCGGTGCCATCGCCTTCGATGAAGGGAATGATGGGGTGGTTGGGCACGTTGAGCTTGCCGCCACTGATGGTGATCTTCTCGCCGCCGACCGGCGGGGTAAGTACGGGTTCTGCCATTGGGTTGCTCCCGGGGGTTGGATCAGGGCGCGTCGCCGATGCGGCGCGCATGCGTGGATAGCGGACCGGCATTGTCGCCGGTCGCGGCGTGGAGGGCAAAGGCGACGTTTGTCGCGGGACAGCTTGTTGTGTGGGATGAACTGGAAGCGTCCCGAAGAGCGTCCCTCTCCCCTTGAGGAAGAGGCTGGCCGACAGGCCGGGAGAGGGGCTGCCGGAGCCTGTTTTCGTCCAGCCTTCACGGTGTGTCGAGTGTGGGAATCAGTGCAGAACGCCCACACGCAACGCATATGCTTGAACTGAATAGTCACAGGCTCCGACCCACCCCTCTCCCGCCTGTCGGCACCCTCTCCCACAAGGGGAGAGGGGCGTCTTCTACAGGTTTCCCCTGCTGCGGGATAAAAAAAAGGGCGCGGAGTGATCCGCGCCCGTGCTTGCCCACAAAGTGGGAGAGAGGTTCTGGGAAGAAGTCGAGGATTACTTGACTTCGATTTCCTGGGTCATGCCGGCCGGCTGGCCGTTCACGGTCACGTCGACCTTGTACTTGCCGACCGGCCACGGATTGGTGTTGCTGAAGGTGACGTTGGTGGTGCCGGCGTCTTCAGCCATCACATTGGCCGTCTGTTGGCCGGCGACCTGGCCGTCCTGGAAGGTCAGCTTGGCATCGATGGCGGCGTTAGCCGCGGTGGCGGCATCGGTCTTCACGGAGACAATGATCTTGTCCTTGGTGCCGAAAGTGCTGACGGCCGCGACGGAGCGGTCGGTGCCGGCGGCGTTACCCACGGTGACGCTGGTGGCGCTGACGGGTGCCGGGGCGGTTTCGACCGGTGCCGGTGCTGGCTCAGCTACGACCGGCGGGGGAACTACTACGGCTTCTTCCTTCTTCTTGCAGCCGGCCAGGGCAACGGTGCCGGCCAGGGCGATGATCAGGGCATATGAGATTCGATTGAGCTTCATGGTGTCAGTCCTTGAAATGAATTTGTTTTGAAGAGGATGGTTCGAGGCGGGATGCGGACGCTGCGGTCAATCCGCGTCGGCGTCGCCAGCTTCTGCGGCGGGCGGCAACTTGATCACCTGGCCGGGGAAAATGCGATCCGGATTTTCGATAGTGTCGCGGTTGGCCTCGAAGATCTCCCTCCAGGCGCCGGCACGGCCAAGCTGTTCCTTGGCGATCTTGGAAAGCGTGTCGCCGCTCTCGACGGTGTAAGTGCGCTCGCCGACAATTTCTTCAGTGCTGTCCACGGTGGCGGTCACGCCGGAGAAATCGGCAGCTTTCTGCTCGGTGCTGTCGACGGTAGCGGTGACACCGGAAAAATCGGCTTTCTTTTCAGTACTCATGGGGGGCTCCTCCCTGAGGGGTGTGTTCTCGGGGGGCCAACGTTACACACGTCGCGTTAATAATTCATCGCTTGCGCGTGAAACCTTAGTTTCGTTATTCGGCAACCTACTGGCGGATTTCACGGCGCGCCAACGGGGCCGCAAAACCGGGCGTCGCTCGCCATGGATTGATGTCCAGTCCGCCGCGCCGGGTGTAGCGCGCTTCCACCGACAGGGCGCGCGGTGCGCAACGCGCGGAAACATCCTGAAAAATGCGCTCGACGCACTGTTCATGGAACTCGGCGTGGTCGCGGAAACTCACCAGGTAGCGCAGCAGTCCGGCGCGGTCGATGCGTGGGCCGCGGTAGGCCAGCACCAGGCTGGCCCAGTCGGGCTGGCCAGTGACCGGGCAATTGGACTTGAGTAAATGTGAGACCAATAACTCTTCGACAAGATGCGCAGGATCCGCCGACAGATAGCCGGCATTGGGCGGACCGTAGTCGTCGATGTCCAGGTCCAGCAGATCGATCAGTTCGCCGGCCGTCTGGTCGTCCGTCGCCGGCAGTCCGAATGCGACGGAGACCTCGTCGCCTGCGCGCGCCGACAGGTCGTTGGCAATGCGTTCGCGCACGGCTTCGGCGCTGTTGAAGCGTTCGGCATTCAAGGAATTGAGATAGAGCTTGAGCGACTTGGATTCGATCAGGTGGGGCGAGGTGCACGGCACCGTCAGTGTCGCGGTCCCCACGCAGGGCTTGCCGCGTGCGTCCAGCCAGCTGAGTTCGTAGGCGTGCCAGCGGTCATGGCCGATGAACGGGAGCGCGGATGCATCGATGCCGATGTCGTTGCGCCCCGAGGCACGCGGGATGGGGAACAGCAATCCCGCGTCGTAGGTCGAGGGATAGGCGACGTCACGGCCCAGGCTGGAGTCTTCGGGAGTATTCATGCGCGCAGTTTAGCGGGGCGCGGGTTATGGGGAGGTGGTGGGGCTGGATTTTCCGTGTCGCATTTGCTGGTTGTTTTCAACAGCCGTCACTACGACCTGTGCCAGCCAACAGCCCCACGACAACGGCAACTATGATAAGCACAACGCCAAGGGTAAATAGCACGCCGGCGAGAATGTCTATACCAAGTAACCAGTCTCAAATTACTGAGAGGTCATTAGCTTCAGCCGCCAGCGAAAGAAGGCCAGAAGCAGCGGCAACTATCCAGCAAGCAAGTACAACTCCTTTAATTATTGATAGGTACGCGGCATCGGACACTACGAGCATGGAATCTAGTACATGAATTAAGTCGCCCCGTTGTGGGCTCGGCTTCAATGAATTATTAGGTGCCGCCCGGGTTTACTTGGAGCAGCGCCATCTGTCCACTTGGTCGAACAGCCTTGAATCCAATTGCATCAACTGATGTTCGTTTGGAACTGGAGCCTTGGAGATGAATCGATACTCAAGGGCATAAGCATTGCCCCGGATGTAGCGACTACAGCCATACTCTCCTGCCTTTCCAAGGCCGGCGGACCGCACGAAATTTTCGATCTCCGTGCAGGAAACGACAAGTCGATCTCTATCATTCAGTTGCTTGTTTGGATAGCTGGGGTCGTAGCGCCTCCAAACGAACCACTCATCCCAAACACTTTTGCTCGAAACGACCAGCATCTGCGTGGAAGGGTCGATGGAGTACTGTGCTGTTGGGTCAGCCGCCACGGCCGCAAAGACTGCAGCATCCTTTAGTTCGCTCCACGCCACGTTTCGCTTGACCGAAAGGGACTCAACATCTGCGCTTATGAACTCTCTTGGCAATGTGCATTCAGCTTGATCCTGCTGGGCCAGGCGGTGGCAGCCGCCGAACGAAAATCCGCTCGGCGTTCCAGGCTCATCTTCTGGAACAAACCAAACCCCAGGAGAGATGTAGCCCTTCTTTGGTACACAGAACTCTGAATCGACGCCGTCCACGGAAAATCGATCTGCCTCGCTACAGGATGCAAGCAGAATAACGGTCAGCAACAGGGGTTTTGGGGGGATGCGCATAGATACCCGTTGGCACCTAACTCTTATTTACGTCACAAGTGCAGAAAAGCTCGCGGCAGGACGCCGCACCCACGATCACGATTGCGGCGGCTTTCCATGCAGATAATCCAAACTGACCTGCATCAACGCACGGAAACCCACGTCCAACGCCTTCTCATCCAGCAGGAACTGCGGTGAATGGTTGTTGGCTACGGTCGACAGGTCCGTGCCCTTGGCGGTGGAGCCGACGAAGAAGAACATCGAAGGCGCGACCTCCCCGAACAGCGAGAAATCCTCCGAGCCCATCTGCAGCGGCGGTTCGTACACGTTGTCCTTGCCGACCACGGCCTGCAAGCTGGGCAGCATGCGTGCGGTGAGCGCGGGATCATTGATGGTGACCGGATAACCCTCACTGTCCGGCACGTTGGCTTCCACAGTGGCGCCGTGGGCGGCGGCGACATGCTCGGATACGTTGCGCAGGTCGGCGAAGATCTTTTCGCGCATGCCGGCATCGAAGGTGCGGATGGTGCCCACCACTTCCACGTCGTCGGGAATGATGTTGTAGCGGATGCCGCCCTTGATGGAGCCGAAGGTGACCACCGCTGGCAGCTTGGCGATGTTGGTGCGGCGGGAAACAATGGTCTGCGCCGTGCCGATCAGGTCCGCGGTCGCCACGATCGGATCGATGCCGCCCCACGGTGCCGAACCATGGGTCTGCCGGCCGATGACCTTGATGCTGAAACGGTCCGACGCCGCCATCAGCGGACCACCGCGCACCGCGATCTGCCCGGCCTGTACGGTCGCGAACACATGCAGCCCGAAGATGGCTTCAGGCTTGAAGTCCTTGAACAAGCCATCCTTCAGCATCGAACCTGCGCCGCCTTCGCCTTCCTCGGCGGGCTGAAAGACCAGCATCACCTGGCCCGGCAAATCTTTTTGCATCGCCACCAGCGCCTCGGCCACGCCCATCAGGATGCCGGTGTGCGCGTCATGGCCACAGGCGTGCATGACGCCGACGGTTTCGCCACGGAACGTGGTGGTTACCTTCGAGGCGTAGGGCAGGCCGGTTTTCTCGGTGACCGGCAGCGCGTCCATGTCGGCGCGCAGCGCGATCTTCGGACCGGGCTTGCCGCCTTCGATGATGGCCACCACGCCATGGCCACCCATCGACACCGGCTTCAGGCCCAGTGCGCGCAGGTGCTCGGTCACCTTGGCGGCGGTGCGCTCCTCGTGCAGGGACAGCTCCGGGTTTGCGTGGAAGTCACGGCGCCAGGCCACCACTTTCTGTTCCAGCGCCTGCGCGGCGGCGGTGACCTCGGATCGTTGCGCGTCCTGTGCGTGCGAAAGCATCGGGAGCGCAGCCAGCAGGGCGAGGGTCAGGGCGGTGACGTGGCGACGGGCCATGGGAAGTTTCCGTAGAGGGCAAACATTGATAGTAGCGTCTGAAGCGGGCCTCCGGTTCCTGTAGGAGCTGCGCAAGCTGCGACCGGGACAAACGTGCGCACGAAATTATTCCGGCAGCGGATGATTTGCGGTCGCAGCTTGCGTAGCTCCTACAGGGGTATGGCGAGGCTCGCATTCGCACGTCTGGCATGCGACGCTGCGCGCGCACTCAGCGAGGACGCCCATGCAGCCCGATTCCCTTGGCAACTCCAAACCACTACAAGGCGATGCCGCCCTGATCCGTGCGGTCGGCTCGCTCGCGTTGACCGCGGCGGTGATCAACAGCATCGTCGGCGGCGGCATCTTCAAGATGCCGGCGTCGTTGTCTTCCCAGCTCGGCGCGGCCGCGCCACTCGCCCTGGTCGCCGGTGCGCTCGCCATCATCCCGGTGGCCCTGTGCTTCGCCGCCATCGGCAGCCGCGCAACTACGACGGGTGGGCCTTACACCTATCTGGGCGCGGTGTTCGGGCCGTTCGCCGGCTTCCTCGCCGGGGCCTTGATGTGGATCAGCAACGTGGCGTCCAGCGCGGGCGTGGCCGCGGCGTTCTCGGTGCAGATGGCGAACCTGGTGCCCTGGTTCGCGCAACCGCTGCCGCGCGCCGGATTGCTCACCGCGTTGTACCTGTCCATCTATGTGCTCAATGCGTACGGCGTGAAACTCGGTGCACGCGCCATCACCGTGCTCGCCGCGTTGAAGTTGACGCCGTTGTTCCTGCTGGTGGCCGTGGGCCTGTTTTTCGTGGACTGGTCGGAAGTGAGTTTCAGCATCGGTGCGGTGCCGTCGTGGGCGGCGCTGGGTACCGGCATGGTGCTGGTGATGTTCGCGTATTCCGGCATGGAAACCGCACTGGTGCCGTCGGGCGAAGTGCAGGATCCCTCGCGCAACGTTCCGCGCGCGACCATGGCGGCGATCCTGCTGGTCGTGCTGCTGTACTTGGGACTGCAGATCGTCGGCCAGGGTGTGCTCGGCGCCGGACTCGCAAAGAGTGGCGTGCCGATTGCCGATACCGCGGGCGCGCTGTGGGAACCGGCGCGCGTGCTGCTGCTGGTGACTGCATGCATCTCGATGGCGGGCTTCCTGCTCGGCAACCTGCTGGGCTCATCGCGGGTGCTGTTCGCACTCGGACGTGACGGCTACCTGCCAAATGCCTTTGCGCGCGTGAGCGCCACGCATCGCGTGCCTTTGCTGTCCCTTGCCTTGCACGCAGGATTGGCATGGTTGCTCGCCATCGCCGGCAGCTTCGATACGCTGGCCTTGATTTCCGGCGGCGCGATCTGCCTGGTGTATGCGCTGGTCAGCCTGGCGGCGTGGCGCGGGCAAGCCATCGACCTGCGCGGACACGGCACGCCTTTCGTGCTGTGGGGTGGCCCGCTGGTGCCTTTCCTCGGCATGCTTGCCATGGTGTTGATCGTCACCACCCTGAGCAGCAAGGAATGGCTGGCAATTGGCGTCGCGCTGGCGGCGCTGGTGCTGATGTATGCGGTGGTGCGGATGCGGAAGCCACGCAAGGCTTGAAGAACCATCGTCATCCCAGCGAACGCTGGGATCCATTTTGACGTTGCTCTTGCCTTTGACTCCACCAGCATCCGACTAAGATCAAGATGGGTCCCAGCGTTCGCTGGGATGACGGTGAAATTGAATCTTTCAGCGAAACACCACCGTCCTGTGTCCGTTCAACAGGATGCGGTGCTCCACGTGCCGGCGCACGGCGCGGGCCAGTACTTGCGATTCAGTGTCGCTGCCCACGCGTACCAGTTCCTTCGGGGTCATCGCGTGGTCCACGCGGGCGATGTCCTGCTCGATGATGGGGCCTTCGTCCAGGTCGCGGGTCACGTAGTGCGCGGTGGCGCCGATGATCTTTACCCCGCGCTGGTGCGCCTGGTGATAGGGCTTGGCACCCTTGAAGCTGGGCAGGAAGCTGTGGTGGATGTTGATGGCACGCCCGGCCAGCGCATCGCACAGTTCCGGTGACAGGATCTGCATGTAGCGCGCCAGTACCACCAGGTCGATGCGCTCGCTTTCCAGCAGGTCGACGATCTGCTGTTCCTGCGCCGCCTTGGTCGCCGCCGTCACCGGCAGGTGGTGGAACGGAACCCCATACGAATCCGCCAGCGCGGCGAAGTCTCCATGGTTGGAGACGACGCCGGCGATATCCACCGGCAACTGGCGACTGTGCGCGCGAAATAGCAAGTCGTTGAGGCAATGGCCTTGCTTGCTGACCAGGACCAGCAGGCGCGCGCGTCGGCGCGCATCGTGGATCTGCCAATCCATGCCGAACGTATCCGCCAGCGAAGCAAAGCCTTCCTGCAGCAACTCGCTTTCCGCCAAGCTTGGCACGTCGAAATGCACGCGCAGGAAGAAGCGCTGCGTTTCCTCGTCGCCAAACTGCTGTGCGTCCAGGATGTTGCAGCCGAGTTCGTACAACAGCCCGGTCACGCGGTAGACGATGCCGGTGCGGTCGGGGCAGGACAGGGTGAGGATGTAGTCGGGGCGCATGAGGGAATACTAGCCGCTACCGTACCGGGATTTGCAGACCCGAGCGAGTTGGATATCTATTTGCTTTTGTGGGAGGGGCTTCAGTCCCGACGCTCTTTGCGAAAAGCTGTCGGGGCTGAAGCCCCTCCCACAAAAGCAAAAGCACCGCGAAGCGGGCGCTCAGAGATCGTAGGACAGCAGGTCGTATCCCGTCGCCGCACGCACGACGCGCTGGTGTACGAAGGAGCCGCTGCCGCCGTTGGTCAGCACCACGATGCCGCGTTGGCGTGCCGCATCACCGACGGCGAAATTCTTGAAGATGTCGCCGTTGCTGCCCGAGTGGTAGAACACCGATCCGTCCGGGGTCGCCTCCATGTTCCAGCCCAGGCCTTTCTCCGTCCATCGGCCAGGAATCTTGATCTGCGGCGTCAGCATCGCCTGCCGCGTGGCCTCGGTGATTTCCCAGGGGGCACGCTGCTTGCGCGTCATCACCAGGGTCAGGAAGGTCGCGTAGTCCTGCACCGTGGTGCGCAGGCTGGCGGCCGCGTTGGCGACGATATCGCCCGGCCACGTCACCAGTCCCGCGGGTGCCAGCGCCATCACCTCCGGCAATGCACGCGCGGCATCCTCGTACTTCCACGAAGACAAAGACTTGCCCCAGCGATCGGCCACCTGCTGGGCGATGCTCCATTGCTCGCGGAACATCTGCGGCGGCATGCCTGGTTCCGATGCGTCGTGTCGGCGATGGCCGTAGACCGAACGTTCAGCCAGGTCCGCACTCCAGGTGTAGCTGCTGTCCTTCATCCCGGCCGGCCCGAACAGGTTCGCCTGCATCGATTCGTCCAGGCTCTGGCCGGTGATGGTTTCCACCGCCAGTTGCAGCCAGAAGATCGCCTCTCCCGAATAGTCGATGCGCGCGCTCGGCTTGACCATCGGCACCAGTTTTTCCGTCGCCGGCGACTTGCGCCAGTTCGGCAGGCCGGTGGTATGGCGCAGCACGTCACGCGCGGTGATCAAGTCGATCCACGGATGCTCGGCCAGGTAATCCATGCGCCGGTACTGCACCAGCGGGCGATCAAGATCGATCAGTCCCTGATCCACTAATTGCAGCACCAGGTAGGCGAAGACCGGTTTGCTCAACGAGGCGGTTTCGAACACCGTGCGTGCATCCACCGGTGCGCGGGTCTGTGCGTTGGTCACGCCGAAGGGACGGCTCCACACCACTTCACCGCCGTCGACTACGGCGATGCCCACGCCAGGCACGGCAAACGCCTGCATGATCCGCGGCAGCTGCGCGAGGAAGTCGTCCGACGGAATCCACGGATCGGATGATTTGCGACATGTGGACGCCAAGACATCCAATGGGATGAAAGTCGCCATGCCCATAGCTGCACTTGCAGCAAGGAAGCGACGCCGGTCTTTTGAAGGCAACGAAGGACAGATAGGCATTGATGCATTGGACAGGTTTACAGCCGACGCATCAAGCCCATCGCAAGACGACTGTGGGAGCGACGTAAGTCGCGAAGCAGGGAATCTCGAAATGCCCAACAGCTTCGCGACTCACGTCGCTCCCACAAAAGCGGCATCAGAACGCGTGGTCGAAGCCTACTTCGCCCTGGACACCGACCTGGTAGGCGGAGACGCGGCGCTCGAAGAAATTGGTGAGTTCCTGCACGTCCTGCAGGTCCATGAACGGGAACGGGTTGCTGCTGCCGAAATGTTTCGGCATGCCGAGCTGGGCCATGCGCTGGTCGGCGCAGTATTCCAGGTACTGGCGCATGTCCTTGATCGACAACCCGGCGACGCCGCCGCTCAACGTGTCTTCAGCGAAGGCGACTTCGCAGTCCACCGCTTCAGACATCATCTGCACGACCTGCGCCTTGAGGTCGTCGTCGAAGAGGTCGGGTTCTTCTTCGCGTGCAGTGCGGATGACTTCGAAAGCGAACGCCATGTGCGCGCTTTCGTCGCGGAACACCCAGTTGGTACCGCTGGCCAGACCGTGCAGCAGTCCGCGCGAACGCAGGTAGTACACGTAGGCGAAGGCGCCGAAGAAGAACAGGCCTTCGATGCAGCCGGCGAAGCAAACCATGTTCAAGAGGAACTGGCGGCGTTGTTCGCGCGTCTCGATGCGCTGCACGTCCTGCAGCGAGTCGATCCACTTGAAGCAGAACTCAGCCTTACGCCGGATCGACGGGATGTTCTCCACCGCGGCGAAGGCCTTGGCGCGCTCGTTCGGGTCGGGCAGGTAGGTATCCAGCAGGGTAAGGTAGAACTGCACGTGCAGCGCTTCCTCGTACAACTGCCGCGACAGGTACATGCGCGCTTCCGGCGCGTTGATGTGCTGGTATAGGTTCAGCACCAGGTTGTTGGACACGATCGAATCACCGGTGGCGAAGAACGCGATCAGGCGTTCGATCAAATGCCGCTCGGCCGGCCCGAACTTGTTCTTCAGGTCGTTGGTGTCGAGCGAGAAATCGACCTCCTCCACCGTCCATGTATTGCGGATGGCATCGCGATACATGTCGTAGAACTGCGGGTAGCGCATGGGGCGCAGGGTGAGTTCGAAGCCGGGGGAGAGGAGGCCAGGAGTGAGCGGAGAGGAGTGAGGAGTGAGCAGGGTGATGTCTGACATGAAAGGAGGATTCCGCTGATGGAACGAGCAACATGGGCAAACCATGCTGGAAGAAGGAGGTGGATATGCACTACATGGAAACAACGTTGTGGAACAAGGCAATGAAGCTGGCTGAACTGACATGCCAAAGCGTGGTGCGGTTGCCTGGTGAAGAGCGTTACGGGATCCGGTTGCAGATCACGCGTGCCGCGGTATCCGTGGCCAGTAACATCGCGGAGGGTTGGACGCGTGAATCGAAGAAGGAAAGAGCTCATTTTCTCGCCATAGCACATGGATCCCTTTCGGAACTCCATACCCAACTATTGCTGTGTGGCCGGCTAGGTTGGTTGCCGCAGGAAATCCTGCAGACCCCAATGGGTTTGATCGACGAGATCAGCAGGATGCTGACGACGCTCCGCCAGCGATCCCGCAGCACCTGAGCAACGCCTCTTCCTCACTCCTCACTCCTCTCTGCTCACTCCCGCCTCACTGACACGCCTCGCAACTCTCCGGATTCTCCAGCGAGCAGCTCACGGCTTCGACTGGCGTGTAGGCAGGGTTGGGTGCGGCAGCGGTGGCATTGCCCAGCGTGGTCTTGGCAATCTTTGTCGCCGGACGCGAACGCAGGTAGTACGTCGTCTTGATGCCCTTCTTCCACGCGTACATGTACATGGACGACATCGCGCCGATGTTCGGGCTTTCCATGAACAGGTTGAGCGAGGCGGACTGGTCGATGAAGGCGCCGCGGTCGGCGGCCATGTCGATCAGCGAGCGCATCGGCACTTCCCAGGTGGTGCGATAGATGTCGCGCAGCGCTTGTGGAATACGAGCCACACCCTGGATCGAACCTTCGGCCTGCTTGATCTCGTCGCGTACTTCAGGCGTCCACATGCCCAGCTTCTTCAGCTCCACCACCAGGTAGCGGTTGACCTGCAGGAAGTCACCGGACAGCGTTTCGCGCTTGAACAGGTTGCTGGTCTGCGGCTCCACGCATTCGTAGCAGCCGGCGATCGAGGCGATGGTCGCGGTTGGAGCAATGGCGATCAGCAACGAATTGCGCAGGCCGCTTTCGATGACGCGCTCGCGCAGCGTTTCCCAGCGGTCGCGATCGGCGGGCTCGACGCCCCAGGCTTCGAACTGGAACTCACCCGCCGCCGCGCGCGTCTCGTGGAAGGAAGGATGCCTACCGCGCTCTTCCGCCAGCTCGACTGACGTTTCCAGTGCGTGGTAGTAAATCGTCTCCGCGATCTTCGCCGACAGCGAGCGTGCCTCGGCACTGTCGAACGGCAAGCGCAGTTTGAAGAACACATCTTGCAGGCCCATCACGCCCAGCCCGACCGGGCGCCAGCGCAGGTTGCCGCGGCGCGCGGTCTCGATGGGATAGAAGTTCAGGTCGATCACGCGGTCCAGCTGGCGCACGGCCAGCCGCACGGTTTCGGCCAGCTTGTCGAAATCAAAGAGGGAATCCTCGTCCAGGTGATGGCTCAGGTTGATCGAGCCCAGGTTGCACACCGCGGTTTCTTCCGCCGAGGTGACTTCCAGGATTTCCGTGCACAGGTTGGACAGGTGGATGACGTTGCCGGCTTTCGCAGTCTGGTTGCTGGCGCGGTTGCACTTGTCCTTGAAGGTCATCCAGCCGTTGCCGGTCTGCGCCAGGGTGCGCATCATGCGGCTGTACAGTTCGCGCGCCTTGATCGACTTGGTGGCCTTGCCCTGCATTTCGGCCTGTTCGTACGCATGTTCGAAGTCATCGCCGAACAGGTCAGTGAATTCCGGCACCACGCGCGGGTCGAACAGCGACCAGTCGGCATCGGCTTCCACGCGCTTCATGAAAAGATCGGGAATCCAGTTCGCAAGATTCAGGTTGTGCGTGCGTCGTGCCTCGTCGCCGGTGTTGTCGCGCAACTCCAGGAATTCTTCCACGTCCGCGTGCCACGGCTCCAGGTACACGCAGGCCGCGCCCTTGCGCTTGCCGCCCTGGTTCACTGCCGCAACCGAGGAATCCAGCGTCTTCAACCACGGCACGATGCCGTTGGAATGGCCGTTGGTGGACTTGATCAGCGAGCCGCGCGAACGCACGCGGGTGAAGCTGACGCCAATGCCGCCGCTGAACTTGGACAGCTGCGCGATGTCGCCGTACTTCTGGTAGATCGACTCCAGCGAATCGATCGGCGAATCCAGCAAGAAGCAGCTCGAGAGCTGCTCATGCGTTGTGCCGGCGTTGAACAGCGTCGGCGAACTCGGCAGGTAATCCAGGTTGCCCATGCGCCGGTACAGCGCCAAAGCTTCCGGCACGTCTTCGCTCAAGGCGCAGGCGATGCGCAGGAAGAATTGCTGCGGGGTCTCGATGACCTTGCGCGTGTGCGGGTGGCGCAGCAGGTAGCGGTCGTACAGGGTGCGCAGGCCGAAGTAGTCGAAGCGGCGATCCAGCGAGGCATCCAGCGCATCGTTCAACTTGCGTGCGTTGGTCTGCACGAAGCCGAGCAGGCGGTCGTTGATCAGGCCGACTTCGTGGCCGCGCAGGATCGATTGCGAGAACGCATGGATTTCCTGGCCCGTCACTTCCTTGGTGATGGTGTCGGCCAGCAGGCGCGCGGCGAGGCGGCTGTATTCGGGTTCTTCCGCCGTCAGCAGCGCAGCAGTGCGGATGGAAAGTTCATCCAGCTCGCGGGTGGTCGCGCCGTTGTAGAGGCCGCTGATGGTGCGCGTGGCCACGCGCATCGGGTCCACGGCGTGCAGGCCTTCGCAATTGCGCTGCACGGCGCGCACGATCTTGTTGAGGTCCACCGGTTCCTGGCTGCCGTTGCGCTTGGTCACGCTCATCGCGGTGGCAGTGGGGGGTGGAGTCAGCAGGAAGCCCGAAGCGCTGTCGGGATGCAATGTGGGAGGGGCTTTAGCCCCGACTTCGTCAGCGGTCGTGGTGTCGGGACTGAAGTCCCTCCCACAGGAAAGATCGATGGGGTGTGTGGACATGCTTTTCTCCATGCGTGATGCACGCGGCGGCCCGTCCCTCGCAGGCAGCGCAGGCCTTGTGCCTCGCAGGATGGGAAAGCGGCGTCGCAGGCAGCGCGACAACTGTCGCCCGCCTTGCGTCACCAGCCTGTCTCCCCCCGGAGATTCCGCGGCCGGCACCGCGCGGTGTGCTTCGCGCGGCTGTCGGCAGGTCTTCGGACTCGTGGACTTGGGGCTAGGAACGAGTGGAGAGGAGTGAGAAGTGAGTAAAAGCTCGCGCTTCCCCTCTCACTCCTCACTCCTCTACGCTCACTCCTAGCCCTCTTCCTAGGCCGCTGCTTCCCAGTGCCTGTGCACCAGTGCGTATCGCGACTTCGTTTCCACCTACCGCTGCGGGGCAGTGCCGGGATGGGTTCTTGCGAACCGCACCGGCTTCCCTTTTCATCCGGAGGCGCTAACCGCCGGAACCGACGACCACAACATAATGTGGTTTCTTAAATTCGTCAACACGATATGTGG
>Ga0075163_10000058_pt1 | contig 112809 bp, 97 predicted proteins | sample JI1023141ADNA_FD_71478 | JGI IMG/M metagenome (GOLD analysis project Ga0075163, IMG submission 71478) | Wastewater effluent complex algal communities from Wisconsin, to seasonally profile nutrient transformation and Carbon sequestration -... | ecosystem: Engineered > WWTP > Effluent > Algae...
CGCGTGATGGACATCACCATCGCACTGCTCCTAGGGCTCACACTACCGTTGACGTTGCTCCTTGTCCATGATCGCGGGCACTTCCTACGGAACTGGTGGGACGTGCTGATCGGCCGTAAGAGTTGGGTGGGATATGGTCCGTTGCTGGATGGGCCCTTGAAGCTGCCCACGATCAAGCCGGGCATACTCGACCCCTTCGCCGGAAAAGGCCCTACCGATAGCGTTTCAATGCACCGGGCCAACATCATCTACGCAAAGGATTACCGGGCTTGGAACGATCTGCGCTCGGTGCTCAAAAGTCTCCCCTTGTTGGGGCGTGCGTAGTCGAACGCTCCATCGGCACCCATCGCTACCTTTGGCCACCTCCCTATTGGGGGGAGCACGACCATGTCCCAGATCGATATCCTGTTGCCCAAAATGGGCGAAAGCGTGGCTGAGGCCACCATCATCAAGTGGTTGAAGAACGAAGGGGACCGCGTAGAGGCGGATGAGCCGATCGTGGAGATCGCTACGGACAAGGTGGACAGTGAAGTTCCTGCTCCCGAAGCCGGCATTCTCCTGAAACGCTTGGTGAACGATGGTGACGTGGTGAAGGTGGGCCAACCCATCGCACAGATCGGAAGTGCCGCAGCTTCCTTTGCGAAACCGGTCGCTGCACCCGCCATCCAAGCACCTGTGGCAAGCCCGGTCAGCAATGGCACGGCACCTGCACCGGCTGCGACAGCCATAGCTGGTTCGGAACCTGTAAGCCGTTCCGGTCCGAGCGGGAAATTCTATTCGCCGCTGGTCCGCAACATCGCCCAGAACGAAGGTGTCAGCCTTGCTGAACTGGAAACGCTTCCCGGCTCAGGCCAAGGCGGACGTGTGACCAAGAAGGATATCCTTGACTATCTACCCAATCGTGGAACGCAAGTAGCAGGAATAGGAACAGGAGGCAATACAGCCGTCCCTGCGCCTGCACCTACACCTGTATCCGCACCTACCGCCACTTCCAGTCCCACTGTGCGCCCATCGGAAGGAGACGAACTGGTGGAGATGGACCGCATGCGCCGCTTGATCGCCGACCACATGGTCATGAGCAAGCACACCAGCCCGCACGTCACCAGTTTCGTGGAGGCCGATGTCACCAACCTGGTGATGTGGCGTGAAAAGGTGAAGAAAGCGTTTGAGCAACGCGAAGGGGAGAAACTGACCTTCACACCCGTCTTCATCATGGCCATTGTGCAGGCCATCAAGGAGATGCCGATGATCAATGTCCAGGTGAACGGCTACACCATCATCAAAAAGAAGGACATCAACATCGGCATGGCCGCAGCCATGCCGAACGGCAACCTGATCGTGCCCGTGATCAAGAATGCCGACCAGCTGAACCTGGTCGGGTTGGCGAAGAAGGTGAACGACCTGGCCAATAGGGCCCGATTGGGCAAACTGCTTCCGGACGAGATCAGCGGAGGCACGTACACCATGACGAACGTGGGCACATTCGGGAATGTACTGGGTACTCCGGTCATCAACCAGCCACAAGTGGCGATCATGGCTACCGGTGCGATCCGGAAGAAACCTGCTGTGATCGAGACCCCGCAGGGCGACCTCATCGGCATCCGACACCAGATGTTCCTCTCCCACTCCTACGATCACCGCGTTGTGGACGGTGCCCTCGGCGGACGCTTCGTTCGCAGGGTGGCCGATATCCTCGAATCCTGGTCCATTGACCAGACCTTCTGAACAATAGCCTCCCCGGCAAGCGGAAAATTCTACTTTTAACCGCCCTATCCTCTCTGTCCCCCAACGAAAGCGCCCTGTTATGAAGTACGGCTACGCTGCCATTGCTCTATTCGGTCTCGGTCTTCTACACTCCCCTCTCCTGGCCCAAGGGGACAATACCTCCTTCAATTGGAAGTTCGAGGAAGGGAGCAAACTGATGGAGGAGAAGTTCTTCAATCAAGCTGCGGACATCTGGAGCCAACTGCTGGCTACTGATACGGAGAATGCCAACCTCAACTACAAGCTTGGGGTGTCGTACTTCAACTCCTACAACCAAAAGGCCAAAGCGCTGCCGTATTTGGAGAAGGCGGCGGTACTCCGCAAGAACAACCTGGGCGGCTTCAACACCACGGGGTACGACCCGTTCGAACCACGCGAACGCAATGCCCCTGTTGAGGTGGATTACTACCTCGGCAGGGCCTATCACCTGAACAACCAGTTCGATAAGGCGGATGTGTCCTACCAGAAATTCGTTGATGAATCGGACCCCAAGCATGAACTACGCCAAGCCGCAGTTCGCGGCAAAGAGCAAACAGCCAATGCCCGTGTTCTGCAAGCCGCACCATTGGACTACCAGATCTCCAATGTTGGACAGGTGATCAACTGGGCCGGACCGGATTTCAGCCCGGTGCTGAGCGTGGACGGCAACGCCCTGTTCTATACCTCCCGTCGCATCCGGCCGGACAGTTCGAACAGCGAGATCATCGACCCGATCGCCGGTCAACCGTACGAGAACGTTTACGTGAGCTACAAGGACCGTGAGGGGATTTGGCAAAAGCCGGAAGTACTCAACATCAACCCAGCGGCTGGTCATATGGCAACGATAAACGTTGCGGCCGATGGACAGACCCTTTTCATTTATCGGTCCGATGAAGGGGACGGCAATATCTACGAGAGCAAATTGGTGGGTGAACTGTGGAGCGACCCTGTGCTCATGGGCAGCGACATCAATACCAAGGCTTGGGAAACACACGGTGCGCTGACAGCTGATGGTAACACTTTCTACTTCGTGAGCGATCGCAAGGAGGGCAGCTTCGGCGGTCGTGATATCTATCGGGTCGTTCGTCTGCCGAACGGCGAGTGGAGCAAAGCCCAGAACATCGGCGACGCTGTGAACACGAAATATGATGAGGACGGTCCGTTCATACACCCCAATGGGCGCACATTGTACTTCAGTTCCATGGGGCACAATTCCATGGGTGGGTTCGACATCTTTTACACGGAGATGAATGATGATGGGACTTGGACGGCTCCCAAGAACCTCGGGGCACCATTGAATTCTACGGATGATGACGCGTTCTTCGTAACCACGGCGGATGGTCGTCGCGGTTACTTCAGTAGTGACAAGATCGGTGGCTATGGCGAAAAGGACATCTATTTCGTGGACCTGCCTTCGGAAATGGAAGCAGAGGGGCTCACCGTGTTGAAAGGCTACATCATCCCCGCGGCCGGCGAAACACTGCCACCATCGACCATCCTTTATGTGACCGATAAGGCCACCGGCGAAGTGAAGACCTACAAGCCCCGCCAGCGCGATGGTGTGTACGTGGCCATCCTGCCCCCTTGCAAGGAGTACAACTTGGACTATCGTGTGAACGACAAGACCGTTCACACCGAGGACATCTTCGTAGAGTGTGAGAGCTCGTACCAGGAGATCAACAAAGAGATCTACCTCAGCCCTGTCTCTCTGGCCGGTCCGGCCAGCATCGTGGACCTACCGAAGGGATCGCCCCCTGGCAAGAAGGAAAAGGGAGAGACCGTGGATATTGCTGCCAAGGAAAAGGAACGCGCGCTTACCGACGCGGAGATCAAGGAAAAGGCAGGCAAACATGTGGCGCCTGATGCCAAGTACGCGGATGAGTACACCAAGTTCTACGTCTACAACGCCAAGGACATCGACCAGAACGAGGACCGCTGGAAACAGTTCGTGGATGTCGTGGTCGGGCTGATCGACAAGAACGGAAAGGCCAATGTGGTGATCGAGGCCAGCGCTTCCAAAGTACCGACCAAGACCTTCGGCACCAACGAGAACCTGAGCCGCCAACGGATGGAAGATGCACGCACGCGCCTGCTCGAAGCGGTGAAGGCACGTGGCAAGGACGAGACCAAGCTCTACCTCGAGGCTGTGAACAACCTCGTGCAAGGCCCCAAATACGCTGGCGACTTTAAGAACACCGAGAAGTACGGCAAGTTCCAATACGCCAAGCTGAAGGTGCGCTAGGACAACGATCGTGTAGAACTCAAGGACCCCGGCAGCGACGTCGGGGTTCTTTCTTTTCTACTTTTCGGCGGATGGCACTATCCCTGCAACGCCCCCTCGCCTTCTTCGACCTGGAGACCACCGGAATCAAGATCGGCCGCGACCGTATTGTGCAGATCGGTATCGTTCGTTTGCTCGTCGATGGCACACGGACCAGCTACCAGACCTTGGTCAACCCCGGTATACCAATTCCTGCCGAGGCCACGGCCGTGCATGGTATCACCGATGCCGATGTCGCCGATGCACCTGCGTTGGAGGATGTAGCCAGGGAAGTATTGGACGAACTGGTCGGTTGTGATCTCGCCGGTTTCAACTGCCTGCGTTTCGACATACCGTTCCTGGCCGAGGAACTGCACCGCGTAGGCCGGGATTGGGACAGCAGCGCACTACGGGTCGTGGACGTGCAACGCATCTACCACAAGATGGAACCGCGGAACTTGGGCGCTGCACTCAAGTATTACTGCGGCCGCGAACACGAAGGCGCCCACGATGCCTTGGCCGATGTACAAGCCACGGCCGATGTGCTGTTGGCGCAGTTGGAACGCTACCCCGATGCACTTCAAGGAGATGTTGCCTTCCTCGGCGAACTGAGCGGCGATCGCCAGCGCAGCCCGGATGCGGCGGGTAAACTGAAGTTCGATGACAAAGGCAATGTCTGCCTCTCCTTCGGCAAGTACCAGGGATGGACCTTGGAGAACATCGGCCGCAACGATCCCGGCTACCTGCAATGGTTGATGACCAAGGCCGAACTACCGGGCAGTACGCTCTCTGTGATGCGAAATGCGCTCTCCGACCTCCACGCTTAACCGGCAGCCATGAAGATCGTCTGCATAGGAAGGAATTACCGCGCACATGCCAATGAACTCGGGAATGCGATTCCGGAGGAGCCGGTCGTTTTCCTGAAACCCCCTACTTCGCTCGTTCCGCTCGGTGGTCCCATCCGGCTTCCCGCCTTCAGCAACGATATCCATCACGAGATCGAACTCGTGTACTCCATCTTCCACAAGAATGGCCGGGCACAAGCCGACAAAGTGACCATCGGGCTGGACCTCACGGCGCGCGACCTACAACTCGACCTGAAAGCGAAAGGTCTTCCATGGGAAAAGGCGAAGGCGTTCGATGGCTCGGCATACGTGGCTGAACAATCGGTGGCCATCGAGTCATTTCCGCCGACCGGGCACATCGATTTCATGCTGAAGCGCAATGGAAAGGTGGTGCAGGCTGGACACAGCGGCCAGATGCTCTTCGATGTACCGGCCTTGATCGCCCATGTTGAGCGCTACATGGCCCTCGACAACGGGGATCTGCTCTTCACGGGAACACCGGCTGGTGTAGGCCGGATCGAAGCGGGCGACCGCTTGGAAGGATACCTCTTGGGCGAACTGCTCTTCGACCTGCAGGTGGAGGCGGCCGCAACCGGGCGGTAGGATACCTTTGCGGCCCATGACCAAGATCGTCCAAGTCGGCAACATCGCCTGCGGATCAGACCAGCTCTTTTTGATCAGCGGCCCCTGCGTGATCGAAACGGAGAGCATCATGATGCGCACCGCCGAGAAGCTCAAGGAAGTGAGCGAGCGCATGAAGGTGCCCGTGATCTACAAGAGCAGTTTCACGAAGGACAACCGCAGCAGCGTCGATTTCTACCAAGGGCCGGGCCTCGAGGAAGGGTTGAAAGTGCTGGAGCGGGTGAAGAAGGATTTCGGCTTCCCCCTTCTCACGGACATCCACTACCCTAGCCAGGCGAAAGCCATCGCCGAGGTGTGCGATGTGATCCAGATCCCGGCCTACCTCTGCATGCAGACGGAATTGGTGACCACGACCGCCAAGACAGGTGCCGTGGTGAACATCAAGCATGGCCAATTCCTCGCGCCGGAGAACATGATCAATCCCGCGAAGAAGTGCGAGAGCGTGGGTAATTCGAAGATCATCTTGACAGAACGCGGTTACACCTTCGGGTACAACGACCTCGTAGTGGATCCACGTGCGTTCTATCATTTGCGCAAGACCGGCTATCCACTGGTGTTCGATATCACGCACAGCATCCGCAAATACGGCATCCCGAGCGCCGATCCGAAAGGTGGCAACCGCGAAGTGATGCCCACGATCGCCCGTGCTGGGGTGGCCGCTGGTGTCGACGGCGTGTTCATTGAAACGCATCCCGACCCGAGCACCGCGCTATGCGATGCCGCCAGCCAACTGTGCGTCTACGATCTCGAGGAATTCCTGAAACCGCTTCTGGACCTGCACGCCGTGGAGGTGCAATACCGCTAGAAATAACCACAGAGACACAAAGACACAGAGAATTGGTGGGTTGAACGGATAGTTGCTCCGTGCCTCCGTGACTCTGTGGTGATAACATCCGAACCATGGAACTTTACCTCGACAGTGCTGACATCAAGGAGATCGACGAAGCTTTCAAATTAGGCTTCCTCACGGGTCTCACCACCACGCCCACGTTCATGCACCGCGGTGGGGTCACGAACATCGACAAGATGATCCTGGACCTCGCCAAGAAGGTCCCCATCCTGCAGGTGGAAGCCCTTGGCAACACGGCCGAGGAAGTAGTGAAGGAAGCAAAGCGCCAGTTGAAGATGGGCCTGAAGAAGGAGACCACCGTCTTCAAGATCCCCGTTTCGTTGGAAGGCCTGCGCGCCTGCCGCATGTTGCGCAATGAAGGCATCATGGTGAACGTACACTTGGTGTACACGCTGCAACAAGCCTACATGGCCATGCAGGCCGGTGCCAACTACGTGTGCCCGCTCGTGGGTCGTTTGCAGGACCAAGGTCATGATGCACTCACCCTCGTGCAACAATGCGTGGAGGCCGTGAACTACTACGGCTACGACAGCAAGATCATGTTCAGCAGCGTACGTACCGTGGAGCATGTGCGCAATGCAGTGCAGATCGGCGTGCATACGATCACCGTGCCTTGGAAGCTGATGAAGCAGCTCACGGACAACCACATGACCCAACTGGGCACACAACAGTTCTACGAGCACACGCGCCTGATCACCATGAAGGTGAAGGACATCCTGGGCCGAAGCAATCCGATCGTGAAGGACAGCGCAACGGTGAGCGAAGCACTGGTGGAAATGACCAAACACGGCTTTGGCGCTGTGATGGTCGTTGATGCGAAAGGCAAGAACAAAGGCGTCTTCACCGATGGGGGCCTGCGCCGTGGTATCGAGAAGGAAGGCAACAAGTTCCTCGCAAAGAAGTTGAGCGCCATGGCCTTCAACGAGCCTATCTCAGTTGGACCAGAAGCGCTACTCGATGACGCCCAGAAGCTCTTCAAGGAGAAGAAGGTGGATACGATCAGTGTGAGCGAGAACGGCAAACAGCTCGGCATGCTCGATATCCAGGACCTGATGAAGGCTATCGCGGGGTAGGATGTTCGGTTCGCATAGCAACCATATGGACGAGCGCCTGTTGGTGGGCCGGGACGAGGTCGTAAGACGCCTGGCCATTATCAAGGCCGTGGTCTGCGATTGGGATGGGGTGTTCAACGATGGCTTCAAGGACGCCGAAGGCGGTAGCCCGTTCAGCGAAGTGGATAGTATGGGCTTGAACCTCCTGCGGTTCGCACTGTGGTCGCGAAAAGAGGAACTGCCCTTCGCAGCTGTGATCACCGGTCAGCACAACGCCTTCGCCGAGCGCTTCGGCCAGCGTGAAAGGTTGCATGGGGTCTACATGGGTTTCACCAACAAGCCTGATGCGTTCGATCGCTTTCTTGAGTTCCACGGATTGCGGCCCGAAGAAGTGCTCTTCGTCTACGACGATGTGCTCGATCTTCCAGTAGCGGCACGCTGTGGATTGCGCGTCCTCATCGGCCATCGCGCCACGGAGCTGTTCCAGCGGACATGTATCCATCGCGGTTTGGCGGACATCCGCATCCATCTGGGCGGCGGACATCACGGACTTCGCGAAGCCTGTGAACTGTTGATCGATCTGATGGGACGCTGGGCCAGTACCCTGGATCACCGTGTGGCCTATGACACGACCTACCAGCGTTATCTCACCGCCAGACAAGCGGTCGTTCCTGAGATCATCCGCAACCCACGTTAGCGCAACGCGATCCGGGTGGTGAGGTCCTTCTCTCCCATCGTGATCGCTGCCAACCGGAAAGAAGGCGGACCGGTGTTCACTGGCGCATCATTGCTGAAGCCGTATGGCTCCTGCGGCCAGCCGATCCAACTTGTGTTCAGCTTGTTGTCCGCGTTGATGTCGTGAAAGACTTTTATGGCGCAAGTGCCGGGCAGTACATCGGTGAAGGCAATACGCACGGATCGACCGGTTGCTTCGACGCTCTGAACGCGGCATCCTTGCTCTGAATGGTAGGCCTCCTTGTTCGGGCAAAGCGCCAGACGTAGCACGCCGCCAGCATTCGGTTTGTTGAGGATGACCTCCACATTCAAGGTCGCTTGCGCGGAAAGCAGTACCGGAACGAAGCCGAACATCACCAATACTGACCTGAGCATTTCCATGGGCCGAAGATCAGAACTGGATGTCCAACGCCATGGCCTCGGCCAAATGGACCCTGAACAATCGCTTGGGGATCTCCACGGCACCCAATTGCGCCGTGAACGGGTTGATGTATTGGGAATCGAAGAGGACATATCCCCGCTCGTTCAAATGCCGGGCCAGTTCGTAAAAGGCCACCTTTCCCGCATTGCTCTCGCGGCTGAACATGCTCTCGCCGAAGAAAGCACCGCGCAAGGCCAGACCGTAGATCCCGCCTACAAGTTCATCGGCTCGCCATACTTCGATGGAATGGGCATGGCCCGCGTTGTACAGTGCTTGGAAAGATGCTATGATCCGTACATCGATCCAAGTCTCATCACGGTCGGCACAGGCCCTGATGACGGCTTGGAACGCGGTATCACGAGTAACTGTGAAGCGGCCGGAACGGATCAGGCGTTGTAGCCGATCGTTGGGTCGGATCGCTGCCAAGGGGAACACCGCTCGTGGATCCGGATCGTGCCAGTACAATTCACCGTCCTCGTGGCACATCGGAAAACGCCCCGAGCTGTAGGCGTCGATCAACACCTCGACAGGAATGTGCGCGGGAGGCGGAAGGCGGCTCAAGGAGCCTTGATCAACTGTTGCTGCCACACCCTGCCCTGCTGCTGGACCTGCACCACATAGGCTCCATGCGACAATACACCCAGTCGATCGGACCCGAGACGCACCATGCCAGCCGCGTTCGCAGATATGTTCTCATGGCCGACAAGACGTCCCGTTGCATCGAAAAAGGCGACACCCACTTGCCCATTCACCCCAACAGGAAGTTGCACGAATAGCTCATCCCGGAACGGAACAGGGAATAGGTGCAGTTCAGCCTTGGAAGAGGCATCTGCCACTCCTGTGGACATCTGAAGCAGGATGTGTGCAGCACCAAAGTCGGGCACGCCATAACCCAGCGAATCGCTCGGAGCATTGAAGAACGAAGCACTGCGCCGCACAGCATCCATGATCTCCTCATTGGTACGGCCCGGATGCAATTGCCATAGGCAAGCAACCAGACCAGCAAGGATGGGCGATGCGAAGGAGGTTCCATTGGCCGCAACGACGCTATCCACGTCGGATCTCAGTATCGTGGTCCCCCACCCCATGGCGCAAACGTCGGGTTTCACACGGCCATCGGCACTTGGCCCATGCGAACTGAAGGGCGCATAGTTCTCCACATCGCCCACCGCACCAACGGTCAAAACACCAATGGCATCGGCCGGAGCGCTGATGTAATGCCAGTCACTGCTGCCATTGTTCCCAGCGCTGCACACAGGTATCATTCCCTTGCGCGAAGCGATGTTCGCCGCGATGCTGATCCGCAGGGTTTGACCATCCAGGTCCGCATAGGTGTGGTCCATGGTGCTGTCGTCGAAGGTGGTGTAGCCCAAGGACGTGTTCAACACATCACATCCCAAGCTGTCCGCAAGCTCAGCTCCGCTGATCCAATTGTCCTCTTCCACTGGGAATTCGGTGCCGGCATCCTCCGTGCGCAAGAGCACGTAATCGGCTTCCGGGGCGGTACCGAGCAATTGGCCGTCGAGAACAGCAACCATCGTCGAGAGCACGGAACGTCCGTGCCAATGGTCCTGGAAAACATCGCCATCGTGGGCTACGAGATCGCGCGTCAGGACCAGACCACCGCGATCACGCATGGGTTGGAAAGCGAGTGCGGAGTCCACACCATCGAACCCGGAATCGAGCACACCGATCAACACCCCTTGACCTTTTGCACCCAAAGCGTGCAATTCCTGGCCGTTCAGCATTTCGATCTGCAGGAAGGACGGACCGTATTCTTCACCATCGCGGTCTTGAACGGTGGCCAGTTGCGCAAATTTGGAAGTGGGGTGTGCCGGAACCACAGCAGAACTCCTTGAACGTACGGCCTGAACGAATGGAAGCTCCTGGATCAAGAGTATGGCGGCATGGTCCGTTGTGCGGATGGTGATGGCGTTGAACCATTTGCTGCGGTTCAAGAGTTGCACATCACCTGTAGCCAAGACCGCTGCAATGAACGCTGGATCCACAGGCAGGTCCAATTCATCGTACGCTATGCCGTAGGCCGCCCTTCTATCCATCGCCCGTTGGGAAAGGAACTGTTCCGGCTGGGAAAGGCTGTAAGGTGTGTTGTCCTTGTCCGAGAACTGCACCCAATACGTATCCGGGGCGATCTGCGCGAAGGAGCCGGTATTGAAGCACCACAGCAGGAAGAACGAAAAGCACCAATGTTGCGCACGACGCATGATCAATCGTTGCCGTATGCAACGGCGACCATTTTCAACTTCCAACCGGTGATCTGGATCTGGCCTGATTGGTTCACTTGGGTATTGGTCTCTTCCCAATACTTGGAGACCATGCCAATGCCTTCCGCATAGCGCTCTTCGAAGTTGCGTTTCTCCACGAAATTGGGAGCGACACTGTTCCGGATCCGTAAAGTGGTGGGAAAATCGAGGTCGGTGGTGCTCCATGGATCTCCTACGTCACGGTAGTCCACGGCCAGTTCCGGTACAGTATTGTAGACGTTCATGTTCCACGCGGTACCCTCACGCACGGGAAAGGCCAATTTCAATCGACGCGCGTTCTCCTCCGTCATTTCGGCCATGCGTTCATTGACGGTGGCCGTCCACACATCGCGCACCACCCAAACGTTGTCCTCGTCGCGCACATAGCGGTGGATCCGCAAGCACGGGCGGCCTTCATCATCCGTATAGTGTTCCTCGATGCGTTCTTTCAACCGGTAGCTCACACTGTCGCGGACGGCAGCGAGATCGTCCCGCCACATGGAATCAACCTGGTATTCGACCCATTTGCCAACGGTGGTCGGGAAGTAGCCGTATCCCAGGTCCGGAGCCTCGTATGCCTCGTCCTTTTTGCAGCCAACGAGAACAGCAAGCCCCAGGACCAGAAGAAAGGATTTCTTGCGTGCCATGATCGAACCTAGCGTTCGCGATCGATGAAACCACCACCGATCACATCGTTGCCTGCATAGAAGACGGCACTCTGCCCCGGAGCGATGCCTGTGACAGGGGCGTGGAACTCAACTTTAACACGTTCACCGTCCATGGACAGGGTCGCCGGGGTGCCTTTGTCCTTGTACCGGATCTTGGTTGTGGCCTCCATGTCGCCTTCCAACGCGGAAATGGACTGGAAGTTCGGGCGGCGCACCCACATGGACTGCCTGTCGAGATCGGTCTTGCGGCCCAAGACGACCGTATTGGTCTCAGGCTGGATGTCGGTCACGTAAAGCGGTTCGCCGGTAGCGATGCCTAGTCCTTTCCGCTGGCCAATGGTGAAGAAGGGATAACCATCGTGCTCACCGAGTTGCTCGCCACCCACGCTCATCAGTTTGCCATGAGCCAGTTTGGCCGTGGCCTCGGGCTCTTTCCGCTTCAGGAAACCCCGGTAGTCATTGTCCGGGATGAAACAGATCTCGTAGCTCTCGCTCTTTGCGGCCAGTTCGGGGAAACCGCTGTCCATGGCCATCTGGCGGATCTCGCTCTTGCGGAAGCCCCCAATGGGGAAACGGGTGCGGGCCAGGTTCTTCTGTTCAAGCCCCCACAGCACATAGCTCTGGTCCTTGTTGGGGTCCAAGCCACGGCTGACGACCCAGCGCCCCTCGTTCTCCAGTTGCCGCACTTGGGCGTAATGACCGGTTGCGATCAGGGCACAGTCCATCATATCGGCGCGCTTCAAAAGGGCTTCCCACTTGATGAAGGTGTTGCACAGTACGCACGGGTTCGGCGTGCGCCCGGCCATGTATTCCTTGGTGAAGTTGCCGATGATGGCATCACCGAATTCCTCGCGGATATCGATGATCATGTGGTGGAAGCCACGGCTCACGGCCATGTTGCGTGCGTCGTTGATGCTATCGAGGTCACAGCACCCGGTGATCCGTTTGCCCCCGCTGGAATCGGCATAATCCCAAGTCTTCATGGTGACCCCGATCACCTCATAACCCTCTTCGTGCAGCATCAAGGCGGTTACGGAGCTATCCACCCCGCCGCTCATGGCTACCAATATCCGTCCATGCTTGCTCATTGTTCCACTCCCGCTACGTAGTTCGCCTTCTTCACCACCTTCCCTTGCTCGTCGTACTCCTTCACTTCACCTTCCAGCACGTCATTCACATATTTCCCTTCCCGCTTCTTGGTCTGTCCTTTCAGTTCACGCTCCACGTCGCCGGGTGCTCCCAACTCCGGATCCGCCGCTAGCGGCTTCAAGACCCATTTGCCGTTGTCGTAGTACTCCGCAAATGCACCTTCGCGCTTGCCCTTCTTGTAGCTGATCTCAGACTTCAGTTGTTCATCATCGTAGTACTCCTTGAAGGTGCCGTTCTCCTTGCGTTCCTTCAGTAACACGCCCTTGGAATAGAGCATCTGGATCTGGATGGTGGCATCCTCGTTGAAGTAGTACCACGTGCCGTCACGATCGCCGTTCACCATCTGGCCTTCGATCTCCTTCCGGCCATTGGGGAAATAGAACGTCATCTTCCCTTCCGGTTCCCCATTCACGTAGTTGGCTTCCGATTTGAGGTTGCCATTGGCGAACCAGCTCTTGTTGGGGCCTTCCAAGATGCCCACCTTCCTGTTCTCCCGCTCGGCAATAGCCCCGTCGGGGTAATAGGTCACCTGCTCGCCGTTCAGGTGCCCCGTCTGGAACCGCTCCACCTTGCGCAGCTTGCCGTCATCACCGTAGTAGCTCCACGTGCTGTCCTTGAGCTGGCCTTGGTATTTCCCCGTCGCCATGAGCGTGCCATTCGGGTGAAAGTGCCTTGCCCGGCTCACCTGCCCGTCGCTGTCATACACCTGCAAGGTGGCCAGGGTGCCCTCTTCCGTATAGTGTTTGAATGTGCCGACCGGTTTGTCATCCTTGAACTGGCCCATGTAACGGGTCTTTCCGTTGGGCCAGGCCTTGGACCATGTGCCCTGCTTTCGCCCCTTTGCATCGGTCGCGTTCAGGTCCAGGCCGGATGGCTGTGCTGAAAGCAGAACTGCGAAGGAGGCGAACAGAATGGAGTTCAGGAGACGGAGGCGCATAGCGGTGCAAAGGTATGGCCGGTGGTCAAGGGCCGTGCCGAACCGGAAGGCAGGGCTGAAGTGGACAAAAGGCCGCTCTGGAGCACCTACCTTCGCGGCAGCAAACACACCATGAAGTTCTTCATCGATACGGCCAGCCTGGCCCAGATCAAGGAAGCCCAAGACCTCGGTGTCTTGGACGGCGTCACCACCAACCCCTCGCTCATGGCCAAGGAAGGCATCAGTGGTACGGATGCGGTGATGAAGCACTACGTCGCCATCTGCCAAGTGGTGGACGGTGATGTGAGCGCAGAGGTGATCGCTACCGACTACAACGGCATGGTGCGCGAAGGCGAGGATCTGGCCGCCCTGCACCCGCAGATCGTGGTGAAACTGCCCATGACGCGTGACGGCATCAAGGCCGTGAAATACTTCACGAACAAAGGGATCAAGACGAATTGCACCTTGGTATTCAGCGCGGGCCAAGCCCTGCTGGCTGCCAAAGCCGGGGCCACCTACGTTTCACCGTTCGTTGGCCGGTTGGACGATGTGAGCACGGACGGGGTGCAGCTTATTGACCAGATCCGGACGATCTATGACAACTATGGCTATGGCACCCAGATACTGGCCGCCAGCATCCGCCACCCGATGCACATCATCCAGTGCGCCGAGGTCGGTGCCGATGTGGCCACATGCCCACTCAGTGCTATCACGGCACTGTTCGATCACCCATTGACGACCATCGGACTGGAGAAATTCCTCGCGGACCACAAAAAGGCTGCGGCGCAGTCGGTGAAGGCCTAGTTCGGGACATGATCCTGAGCATCCATCCGAAGGACCCGGAGCCTAGGAAGATCCGCACGGTGGTGGAGAAACTCCTCGCCGGCGGCGTGGTGATCTGTCCCACGGATACGGTGTACGCCTATGTCTGTAGCGCGCATAGTGCCCGTGCTATTGAAGAGGTGGCCCGGCTTAAGGGGATCAAACCCCAGAAAGCGGACCTCTCGCTGATCTGCCAGGACCTCAGCCAGTTGAGCACCTATGCAAAGGCCGTGGATACGGCCGCGTTCCGCATCATGAAGCGCGCGCTGCCTGGTCCGTACACGTTCATCGTCACGGCCAGCAACGAGATCCCGAAGCTGTTCAAGAACAACAAGCGAACGGTCGGTATCCGCGTTCCGGCCCACCCCATCCCGTTGGCCATCGTGCAAGAATTGGGGCATGCCTTGGTGGTGGCCAGCGTACACGATCCCGATAAGCTGGTGGATTACACCACCGAACCGGAGCGCATCGATGAACACTTGGGCCACCGAGTGGAACTCGTCATCGATGGCGGCATAGGCGGCTTGGAAGGCTCTACGGTGATCGATCTATCCAATGGCGACCCAGTGGTGCTTCGCGAAGGGAAAGGCTCACTGGACGGCCTTCTTTGAGGCGCTTCTCAACTGCTTCCAGCCTTTCGGCAAGGCGTCGATAAGATCACTGGGGCGCATGGCATCCATACCAAGTTCCTGGGCCGAGATATCACCTGCCGACCCGTGGAGATAGACACCGATCAAACAGGCATTCTGGACCGAATAGCCCTGTGCGAGCAGTCCGGCCAACAGTCCTGTTAGAACATCGCCACTGCCCCCTTTGGCCATGCCTGCATTTCCTGATGAATTGAAGTAAAGAGCACCGTCTGGAGTACAGGTCACCGAGTAGGCACCTTTGAGAACGATGGTACACCCATAGCGTTGGGCGAAGGCTTGGGTCCTGCGCAACCGTTCATAGCTCGATGTGGAAGGACTGCCTAGCAGGCGATCCATCTCTTTGGGATGTGGCGTCAGCACGGTGCGCGGGCCTAGCAAGTCGAGCCAACCCGGGTTCTGAGCAAGAAGGTTCAAGGCATCGGCATCCAGGACCAAGGGAACTTGGACCGAACGGAGGCACTGCTGGACAACTGCTGCCGTATCCGGATGCTGGCCGCAGCCGGGACCTATCGCCACGGCATTGAACCGGTCCAGCGCTGGTAGAACGGACATGTGATCCGCGTTGGGATCGATCGAGCACATTGCATCAGGGGCGACGGTCATCATACCCGTCACCATTTCACCTGAAGAATGTCCTGTGACCAGCCCGACCCCACTTCGTAGGCAGCCTTTCAAGGCCAGAACGGCCGCCCCGTACATCCCGCGTGACCCGGCTGCGATCAAGCAATGGCCAAAGGTACCCTTGTGACCGAAAAGAGGACGTGGACCCAAGCGTTCCGCGATGTCCATAGCACCCACCCAATTCCCGACCCGATCCTTTCCGACCAATGCCCCAGCGTCCAAACCGATCGGAAGCAGTTCGAACCGACCCGCGAATTCGCCCGTCTCCGGAAGCAGCAGTCCCAGTCGTGGTGCTTCGAAGGTCAGCGTACGATCGGCACGAATACAAGCTGCCGGGTCGAAGGGCTTTCCTTCATCCGGAGCGATCAAACCTGACGGGAGATCGATCGACACGACCGGACATCCAGAGGCATTGATCATGGCGATCAAATGGGCGACCCACCCATCTGGGGAACGGGTCAACCCAGAACCGAAGATTGAGTCTATAATAATCACATTATCATACACATAGATACCATAATTTGAATGATCAATATCAATTATTGATAGGCCAATTTCGAGGAGCCTCTGATGATTTTCGGCATTCTCCGGCGAAGGTCCGTCTCGATGAACTACACGCATGACCCGCACTTGGATACCAGCTTGGTGCAACCGTCGGGCGACAACCAGACCATCGCCGCCATTGTTACCCATACCCGCAAGGACCACGACACTATCGCCTGGACCGAAAGTCGCCGATCGGACTAGTTGGCCGATCCGCTCGGCACACGCCGTTCCCGCCACTTCCATCAGATGTAGTGCGGTCAGATCATCGCGCTTCATCGCAATGTTCTCCAAGCGGCGCAACTGCGCGGTAGAAAGGATCGGCAACATGTGTGACCTAATTGAACATCGTCGTCAAACGTACGCGCAGAAAGAGGATCGCCCTTTTCCAGGGTCCGCGTGCTCATTCTGGCAACGCTCCAACAACCCGTAGACGGGCACCAGATGCAGCTGATCGATGTCAGTTAGCCCATCCCGACCACAGGGTACATTGAGATCACATCTACACAGGTAGATCAAGACGAATACCAAACCACTCAACATATGAAAGCAGGAATACTCGCCCTTGCAGGCATGATGGCGTCCACGCTGTCGATCGGACAGGAAATGGGACCGAACTTGGTCAACAACGGGAGCTTCGAAACACGCTCTCCGGAAGCGAAGACATGGGATCAGCTCACGCGTGCAACCGGCTGGTCCAACGCCAATGGCGGGTCCGCTGATGTTTTCAGCAAATTGGGCTGCTCCAACACTACGGGGATCCCGGACAATGAACTGGGATCAAGCTCGGCTTTCGAAGGAGAGGGTTATGCCGGCTTCGTGGCGTGGAAAGATGACCTGCGCCCCAACTTCCAACGCCTCGGGAATGGCCGGGACGAGAAGCCCTACAAAGCGGCTTGGAACCAGTACAGTGAGTACTTGGAGACGGCCTTGAGCAGCACTCTGACCGCCGGTCAGAAGTATGACATCTCCTTCATGGTGAAACTGGCTGACAAGAGCGATCGCGCCGTTAGCGGTATAGGCGCCTATTGTGCACCTGCGGAGGTCAAGTACTACCACCGCAACCATCTTAGCGAGTCCGCTGACGTGACCAGTACCACCGTGTTGGAGAACAAGAAGGACTGGGTCGAGGTGAAGGGCACCTTCGTTGCGGATGGGGATGAGAAGTATGTCGTTATTGGTGCTTTCGGCCCTTCGATGGAGAAGAAGAGCGTGATCGAAGGTGCTGATAACCAGCGGGCCTACTATTACATCGACGCGATCGCTGTTCGCCTGCACCCTGAGGATGACCGGGATAAGGACGGGGTGATCGACAAGGAGGACAATTGTCCGGATGAGGCGGGCCTGAAAACACTGGGCGGTTGCCCCGACCGTGACAGTGACGGGGTTGCTGACAAAATGGACGCTTGCCCGGACAAAGCCGGTCCAGTGAACCAACAAGGCTGCCCAGACAGCGATGGTGACGGAATTACCGACAACATCGATAAATGCCCGACCGTTGCAGGAGTTGCTAGTATGAAAGGTTGCCCTGAAATGAAGGAGGAGACCAAGCAATTGTTCGAACGAGCATTGACGGGCATCCAATTCGAGACCGGCAGCGCCAAGATCAAGAAGAGTAGCTTCGGCATCCTTGACCAAGTGGTCGCCGTAATGACCGAAAATCCGACATACAGCTTGGGCGTGAACGGCCACACCGATGACCAAGGTGACGATGCCAAGAACCTCAAACTCTCACAGGATAGAGCGGCGTCTGTTGAGAAGTACCTGGAAGACAAGGGTGTATCCGCCGCTCGAGTGGCATCTTCCGGTTTCGGTGAAACCATGCCAGTCGCCGACAATAAAACTCCTGCTGGCAGGGCTCTGAACCGCCGGGTGGAATTCAAGGTGACCTTCTTGGAGTGATCCAATCGGTATTCCTGGAAGGGCCGCCTTGGAAAAGGCGGCCCTTCGCTATTCCACGGGTTTCGTTCATCGGCCTCCTGCCAACTTTTCGGGATAGCGATCCACCATTGCATGGCAGACCGCAGGTAACTAACCACTGATTGGCGCGATCGCACCGCCATTGGGATCTCCATGATCGAATTGGTCGTGTTGGCGACCATGTGGTGGCCATCGGATGGCAAGGCAATCTGGGACCATCAGTGCCGCATTTCCACCTCAAGGCGATCCAGTGGTCGGACCCACGGCTTCCTCACAAGCTCGCGACGTCACCGGAATGCTCGAATGGGACCCTAATTGCTTGATCAGCCGCACCAATACGTTTCCGCCGTGGTTCAACTGCCTCGCATAAATCCCCTGATGAAAAAGGCCCGCTCCACAACAGACTTGATGTCCCGAGGGAACCGCGCTGGAACTGGGTCCGTTCTGTGCGGAACGGAGCTACGCAAGCGGTCCATTGCTACCGCCACGAAAAGCAGAAAGGGCCGTTCCTTGCGGAACGGCCCTTTCAAGGCATATTAAGGTCGACTACTACTGGAAGTAGAAGTTCACACCCAGTGTACCACGGATCGCGGTGTCGATGCCGAAGGTGCTCGTCTTGTCAACGCCTTCGTTATTCGGGTCACCCTCGGTGGTCGTGGAGATGATCGCGTTGGTAGCGATATCGAAACGCTCCGAAGTGGACTCCGTAGCACCGGTGGAGGTCATGTTCAAACCCCAAGCGTATTCACCGCTCAAGGAGATCTTCGGAGCGCAGAACCACTCCACGCCACCGAATACGTTCACACCAAAGGCGAACGTACCACCTTGCTTGCTCTCGGTCGTGCGTGCGGCGCTATTATTGGCGCTCAAAGCATTACCATAGTCGTTGGTCGTTTTTCCGCTACCGAAGCCAACATGCGCTTCTGCACCGTACACACCCACAACGCGGGTGGAGCCTACACGCTTCTCGAGACCAGCGCCCAAGTCAACGGCCATGAAGCCGGTCTTGGTGATGTCTTCGACAACTGCAGGAGGGTTGGTGGTGGATGCGATATCGTTCACGAAATCGGTCTGCTTGGTGGAACCGAAGCCAATGCGCAACTTGCCACGGTAAGCCGTGTTGGCATCGATCAGCTTCTTGCCGCCGATCACCACACCGCTACCATTGCTGCTGTTGCTGGAGAAGAAATTCTGCAAGGAAGGGGCGTTGTTGCCCGTGTTCCCGTTGAACAGGTTACCCGCGTAGTTCAGCAACGGGGTAGCATTGAAGGTCAATCCGTAGTCGCCGCTCTGGGAGAGCCAGTTCTCACCGCGGTTGCTAGTGATCTCCCCCGTTTGAGCGGAGGCCGTCATGGCAGCTACCATGGCTGCCGAAAACAGTACATGCTTCTTCATGGTTTGTTGATTAGGTGCTTGTTTGGTTCGAGGTTGGTTATGCTTTGCAGGCCGAAGATCGCTGCGAACAGCGGCGCAAGTTTATGAACTTTTTGACACTCTGTACACAGGTCTTTGTTGATCCAGGGCCTTTTTGACCTTTTTCGTCGGTCCAAATGCTTGGCTAGTACGTTGCTTGCGGGAGCAAATATGCAGTGTTTTCCTGAAATCGGCACTCATCCCACTCTATCCTCCAACATGGGAACAAATCGGAACCGTCCTTTATCCTCGGAGCTGAATCCTCCGTCCTCCATGCGTTCCATGCGTAACATCCGCTGTTCCTCCCCTTCTCCGACCGGGACCACCAGCACTCCACCGACCTTCATCTGACCTAACAGGTCCTGCGGCACAAAAGGAGCCCCGCAGGTAACAATGATCCGATCGAACGGGGCTTCTTTGGGCAGGCCTTTATACCCGTCGCCGAAATACAGGGAGGGTTTCAATCCCATCCGGCCGAGCCTTGTCTTGGTTTGGAGATACAACGGCTTGTGCCGCTCAATGCTGAAGACCTTTGCGCCCAACTTACAGAGCACCGCGGTCTGGTAACCGCTCCCGGTGCCGATCTCCAGCACTTTCATGCCAGGTCGTAGCTCAAGCAGCGCACTTTGGAAGGCAACAGTGTATGGCTGGCTTATCGTTTGGCCACTCCCGATAGGGAAAGCGATATCCTGATAGGCCAATTCCAAGAACGCGGTGTCATCTATGAAGAGGTGGCGTGGTACCGAGCCGATGGCATCCAGGACCGCTTTGTCCAAGATCCCCTTCGTCTTGAGCAACTCCACCAGTCGCTTCCGCAGACCCTGATGGCGGTAATCATCCTTTGGAAGCCCGGACACGGTGGCGAAAGTAACGGCCACCCCGCAACCGTGGTGCTAAGGATTACTTTTGCGGGCCTTTCGGGAAGCGGGCCTTACCACCGCACACCCATAGACAATGACCAAGCCGCTGCGGATCGGCGTTCTGGGTGCTGGCCACTTGGGCCGGATCCATATCCAACAATTGAAGGAACTTTCGGAGTGGATGGTGGTCGGTTTCCACGACCCCCACCCTGAGAAATGCGCGGCGATCACCGCCGAATTCGGTATTGCGGCGATCAATAGTGTGGAAGATCTCCTGGAACAGGTGGATGTCCTGGATATCGTGACGCCCACCACCTCGCACTTCGAACTGGCCGCCGAAGCGTTGCGGAAAGGCAAGCATGTATTCATCGAAAAGCCGTTGACGCAAACCGTCGCCGAGGCAGATGAGTTGCTGGCACTGGCGAAGAAAAGCGGCAAACTGGTGCAAGTGGGCCATGTGGAGCGGTTCAATCCAGCGTTCCAAGCGGCACTCCCCTATTTCGCCGAGCCCATGTTCATTGAAACGCATAGGCTCGCCCAGTTCAATCCTCGGGGAACCGATGTAAGCGTGGTATTGGACCTGATGATCCACGACATCGATATTGTACTGCATGTGGTGAAGAGCCCGGTAGTGGACATCCATGCCAGCGGTGTTTGCGTGGTGAGCGACACCCCCGACATCGCCAACGCCCGCATCGCCTTCGCCAACGGCTGCGTAGCCAACCTTACGGCCAGCCGGATCAGCATGAAGAACATGCGCAAGAGCCGCTTCTTCCAGCGCGATGCGTACATCGCGGTGGACATGCTCGACAAGAGCACTGAGATCGTTCGGATGCGCACGGTGATCGGCGAACCAGACCCTTTCGCCGTGACCATCGACCTTGGCGGGGACAAAGGTTCTCGGGAGATCAGCTTTGAGAAACCCGAAGTGCCCAAGACGAATGCGATCCGTGAAGAGTTGCGATCATTCGCTGGAAGTGTGGCGAACGGCACCATTCCGGCGGTATCCATCCAGGACGGTGCGGAAGCGCTCCGGACGGCCCATTCCATACTCGCTGGCATGAGCCTGCAGAAAGCCTGATCACGATATACTGATCCCCCTTCCTTGTGCGTTGCCCCAAGCATACGATGATCAGTACCACCTGGTATGCGGCGTGCGGAATGGTGATCCTGCTTGGTTGCAGGAAAACTGATGAGGTGCCCGCATACGTTGTGATCCCCGCTGTATCCGTTAATGCCACGGATGCGCAAGGTGGCAGCACGAGCAAGATCACGGATGTATGGGTCTCGGTGAACGACCGCTCAGTGGGCGTTTGGGAACTTCCGGCCCGTGTGCCCGTACTAGGCACTGGCCCCAATACCATATCGGTTACACCGGCGGTGAAGCGCAACGGCAGCTTTGACGACAGGCTCCGGTACCCCTACTATTCCACTTGGAGCGCAACACTGGACCTGGTCCCCGAGCAAGCGGTAGGAGCCGCTCCGATGGTGGGCTATGTGGAAGCTGTAGATTTCTGGCTGGAACGTTTCAACGAGGCTGGGAACCTGTTCAATGTCTCTGACGATAGTGATACCACGTTGCTGTTGTATACCGCGACCGAGAACCCGGAGGTGGTGTTGGACGGTACATCCTGCGGGGGCTTCGTGTTGGAAACCGGTCGGGACCGGATCAACCTCTACACGAACGAGAACTTCGACCCTGCCAATGGCCCGGCTTATATTGAATTGGATTATAGTACGGACATCAACCTTACGATAGGGCTCAGCTATACGGAAAGCGGCTCCTCACAAGCCGAACCATGGATCCTGCTCGTACCCACCACCCAAGAAGGCGGGTTGAAATGGAACAAGGTCTATATCGATGTCTCCTCCTTCTTCAACGTGGCCGGACTTAGCCAACGGAACATCTACATAGCAGCTGCATTGCCCCCCGGTCAAGCCACTGCCCACGTCTATCTGGATAACTTCAAGCTCATTCGTGCCGCCTCATGATGGCCAGAAGAATCCTCGTTGCGCGCTACGTGCTGGCCGATCTGGTCGGTAGTGCAGTGGCATGGACGCTCTTCTACCTCTACAGAAAAGTGGTTTTGGAGCCGATCAAGTTCCACGAGGCCGTCCCGGTGGAATTCGACGCCAACTACTACAAAGGGCTCGTGTTGATCCCGCTCTTCTGGTTCGGGTTGTACACCATGATGGGGGGCTACCGGGAGATCTACCGGCGCTACCGTATCCTTGAACTGGGCCAGACACTGTTGATCAGCATCATCGGTGTCGTAGTGATCTTCTTTGTCCTGCTGCTGGATGACGAGGTGGCCAACTACACCTATTACTACCGCTCGTTCCTCGCCCTTTTCGGCCTGCACTTCAGCATCAGCTTCATTCTCCGGTTCCTGCTCACCAGTGCAACGGTGAAACGGGTCCATGATCGCCGCATCGGCTTCAATACGGTGCTGGTCGGAGGCAACGAACGGGCTTTGGCGATCCATGCGGAGATCGAGGGCATGGTGAAATCGCCGGGCAACCGCTTCGTGGGGTTCCTGAACGTGAACGGCGGTGACCAGCTTCTGGCAGCCGTAGGCCTTCCTCGCTTGGGTAAGTGGAACGAACTGCGCAAGGTGATCGGCCAGCATTCTGTGGAGGAGGTGATCATCGCTGTGGATTCCGGTGAGCACGAGCACATCAGCCGGATCATGAACGAACTGGAAGGCACCGGTGTGCGGATCAAGATCATCCCGGACATGTACGACATCCTTTCGGGCTCGGTGAAGATGACCAGCATCTTCGGTGCTCCGCTGATCGAGGTGAACCCGCAGATCATGCCTGCCTGGCAGTTCTCCTTGAAACGGGCAATGGATATCGCCGTCAGCGCCCTTGCCTTGGTCGTTCTTTCACCGATGTACTTGGTCCTCGCCTTGGGTGTGAAGTTCTCTTCACCGGGCCCGATCTTCTTCCGGCAAGAGCGCATCGGTAAGCACGGTCGGCCGTTCAACATCGTGAAATTCCGCAGCATGTATTCCGACGCGGAACGCAACGGCCCCCAGTTGAGCAGTACGAGCGACCCCCGCATCACCCCATGGGGCCGTTGGATGCGCCGAACACGTATGGACGAACTACCCCAGTTCTGGAACGTTTTGAAGGGGGATATGAGCCTGGTGGGACCTCGACCCGAGCGCCAACACTTCATTGAGGCGATCACGGAAGTGGCACCGCACTACCGGCATTTGCACAAGGTCCGTCCCGGTATCACCAGCTGGGGCCAGGTGAAGTTCGGGTACGCCGAGAACGTAGGCCAAATGGTACGTCGGTTGAAGTACGACATCCTGTACATCGAGAACATGAGCCTGGCGGTGGATCTGAAGATCCTGGCCTACACGGTCCTGATCATTCTCAAAGGCGACGGCAAATAGGGGCCGCGCATCTCGCGCCCTGACGTGCCGATGATCACCGACCCCTACTTTCGCCGTCCATTCTTCTTCGCATGAACATCTCCGTCATCGGTGCTGGCCAAATGGGCAACGGCATCGCCCACGTTTTCGCCCAGAGCGGGCATAGCGTAACGCTTATCGACATCGCGCAAGCCGGGCTTGACAAAGGCATGGCCACCATCGCCAAGAACCTGGACCGCCAAGTGGCCAAGGGCACGCTCACAGAAGATCAGAAGGCCGCCACGTTGAAGGCGATCAGCACCAATACGGACCTGGCCGCTGGTGTCAAGAACGCTGAATTGGTGGTCGAGGCGGCCACCGAGAACGTGGACCTGAAGTTGAAGATCTTCCGTGACCTCGATGCCAGCGCCCCGGCAGGTTGCATTCTCGCTACGAACACCAGCAGCATCAGCATCACGCGCATCGCCGCGGTGACCAAGCGCCCATCGCAGGTCATCGGCATGCACTTCATGAACCCTGTTCCGGTGATGAAGTTGGTGGAGGTGATCCGCGGTTACGACACCACCAATGAGGTGACCAAGACGGTTGTGGACCTGAGCACGGCTATCGGGAAGATCCCAGTGACCGTGAACGACTACTCCGGCTTCGTCGCCAACCGGATCCTGATGCCCATGATCAACGAAGCCGTGGAAACCTTGTTCCAAGGCGTTGGTGGTGTAGCCGAGATCGACACTGTGATGAAACTCGGCATGGCCCACCCGATGGGCCCGCTCCAACTCGCGGACTTCATCGGTCTGGACACCTGCCTGGCCATTCTGCGCGTGCTGCACGACGGTTTCGGCAACCCGAAATACGCACCCTGCCCCCTGCTCGTCCAGATGGTGACCGCTGGCAAATTGGGCGTGAAGAGCGGTGAAGGATTTTACCAGTACACCGCCGGAAGCAAGGACCTCGTGGTGGCCCCGGCATTCCGGAGATGAAGGTCCGCCGGGCCTTGCTCGGGGATATCCCGCTGATCCGTTCGATCGCGCACGCCACGTGGCCTGTCGCGTATGGGAAGATCCTCTCACCTGAGCAACTCGCCTACATGCTGGACCGGATGTACAGCGAAAGTGCCCTAAAGGACCAGTTCCTGCTCAAGGAACACTCCTTCCTTCTTGTGGAACTGGACGGTACCACGATCGGCTTCGCGAGTTACGAGAACCACGCGGGCAAGGAGAAGAACACCCGGTTGCACAAGCTCTATGTTCTTCCTTCCGCACAAGGCACTGGTGCTGGAAAGACCTTGTTGAATAACGTTTTGGATGCCGCCCGCACAGCCGGAGATCAGGCTGTGGATTTGAACGTCAACCGCTTCAACCGGTCGATCGGATTCTATTTGAAGGAGGGCTTCCAGATCGTGCGCGACGAAGTGATCGACATCGGCCAAGGGTATGTGATGGACGATCATGTGATGCGTCGCCCGCTTGATTGAACAACGTGTGCGTTGGGCTGTCAGCCGCCTATTCCGTTCATGACGCGATCCGCCCCGATCCAAGGAGAACCCTACTTCATGGACGTATCCAGAGGCAACCCGTACTTCTTGTAGAGACGGGCCTTGCGCTTTTCCAAGCGGGCTTGGGCTTTGGCCGTGCGTGCCGCGCGATCGGCCACTGGCAACTCACCACGTTCAATGCGCTGTACGATCAATTCGATGGTGCTATCCTCACCGGACGGATCATAATCCGACTTCAAGTCCTGCCCAAATAGCCGCGCCATGCCTTGCCAGACGAACGCAACGAAGGACCCGCGCAGTTCCTTGACCAATTCGTAGGAGGTCTGCCCGGTCTCCCGATCGATCAACTTCACGAGCACCTTGCCCTGGCCTACCGTCAGGTTCTTGACCTCGGCCTCGAACTCTGCGCGCAACTCAGCCTCCGCAAGCTTCACATAGAGGTCCTGATCTCCCTCCCGTTCGATGGAGGCCAGATCGTTCTCATACTCCTTCAACAACTGGCCTGTAATGCGGGCATAGGGATACACCTTCACCACTTGCCGCATCAGCTTGTTGTACCGCTCCACGGCACGCGCATCGCGTGGTTTCCAATGCGCATACACGTTGGACTCCGGCAGTTGGACCAAGGGGATCGTATCACCGTTGAAGACGACCGCTTGCACCACGTGTGTCGGCGCGGTCTCCTGGGCCCTTGCAGGAAAGATCACCGCAACAGCGATGAGCGCGACCAAGAGAGATGCACAGCGGATCATGGGAACCACATCAACCGACAAGTGAAGCTACAACGCGGATCGCGTGCCGGTATTTCCTTATACCCGTTCAGCGACGGTTTAGTTTCCAAGCACTTAGCCCTGAAGCAGCAGGAGCAGAGGCACTCGGCCGCTCAGCATGTCGGCCAGTGATCGATGCGGCGACCAAGGCGGCAGCCATCGCCTCTTCCGCATCATGGCCTTCAAGTACGGCCGGTGTGAAGTGGTCGCGGACGAAATGCGTGTCGTACTTCCCGGAACGGAAAGCCTTGTGGCCCATGACGTAACGGCAAAAGCCCAGCGTGGTCTCCACCCCGGAAATGGCGTAATCATCAATGGCCCGTTCCATGCGGTTGATCGCCTCTTCGCGCGTGCTGCCGTAAGTGATCAGCTTGGCGATCATGGGGTCATAGTAGATCGGGATCGTCATTCCTTCCTCGAAACCATCATCCACACGCACACCAGGACCTTGTGGCGGACGGTACGTGGTAAGCGTGCCGATATCGGGCAAGAAGTTGTTCGCTGGATCCTCGGCATAAACGCGCACTTCGATCGCATGGCCGGTGATCTTCAGTTCGTCTTGCGTGAAAGGCAGCTTCTCCCCTTCCGCCACGCGGATCTGCAGTTTCACGAGATCAAGGCCGGTGATCATCTCCGTGACGGGATGCTCCACTTGGAGACGCGTGTTCATCTCCATGAAGTAGAACTCGCTCTTTTCATCGAGCAGGAATTCCACGGTACCAGCGCCGGTGTAGTCCACGCTCTTGGCGACGGCCACTGCGGCTTCGCCCATGCGTTTGCGCAAGGCGGGCGTAAGCACAGCGCTCGGTGCCTCTTCCACCACTTTCTGGTGACGGCGTTGGATGCTGCATTCGCGTTCGAAGAGGTAGCAGGTGTTGCCGTGCGTGTCAGCCATGATCTGCACTTCGATGTGGCGCGGACCGGCCACGTACTTCTCGATGAACACGCTGCCATCGCCGAAAGCGTTCTGCGCTTCGCTGATCGCACGCTCCAAGCCTTCTTTCAATTCGCTCTCCTGCTCCACGATGCGCATGCCCTTGCCACCGCCACCGGCAGCGGCTTTGATCAAGATCGGAAAGGTGATGGTCTTGGCGACTTTGATCGCTTCGTCCAAGCCGCTCACGGCGCCTTCTGTCCCCGGCACGAGCGGAACACCGTGACCTTTCACCGCTTCCTTTGCGGCGAGTTTATCGCCCATCACCTTCATGGCATGGGGCGAAGGGCCAACGAAGATCACGCCCGCTTTCTCCAGCGCACGGCAGAAATCGCCGTTCTCGCTCAGGAATCCATAGCCGGGGTGTACGGCATCCACCTTCAGATCCGTGCAGACCTTGATGATCTTGTCGAAGACCAGGTAGCTCTCCTTGCTCGGTGCCGGTCCGATGCAAACGGCTTCATCCGCAAAACGCACGAACGGTGCATTACGATCGGCTTCGGAATACACCGCCACGGTGCTGATGCCCATTTCCCGGGCTGAGCGCATCACGCGCAAGGCGATCTCCCCACGGTTGGCGACGAGGAGTTTCTGGATACGGCGGGTCTTGGTAGCCAAGTTCTTCTGGGTTGAAGGGCGAAGATGCGAAGGGTTAGCCTGATCTTTGATGTTCCGTGAGCATGCGCACCCTTCTTTTTACGACCCTGGTGGTCACAGGATCGCTTGCCCAAGGCCAGCATACCGGAGATACCCTATCCCTTTCGACAACATCCGGTCAGGGTTCTTACGTAAGCGACATCTTCGTAACGAACGCCTCCAGTTGGGCTGTGCGGATCGACGTTGTTCCAAAACATCCTTCCATGGAGGACAAAGGCAGCCAGTTCGTAATGCAACCGGGAACGACCACGAAGATCGCGAGCTACAGTGATACGGCGAGTTTCGTTTCGCCGGTGCAACGGATGAAAGTGATCGGCACAATGACCACCCGGAAAGGGAAGGAAAAAGTGATCGGTGTATTGATGATGGAAGACCGCCGGATCGACGCACATCACCACTCCTTCGTGTATCATGTGATGGGTAACGGCGGCAGAGTAGGCTTCGGTTTCTGAAACTCACTTGCCGTATTCCGCATCCTTCCAAAATGCGCGGAGTTCGGGAGTGAAGGCCGTGAGGTCCACCTCTTCGAAAGGGTGGCGTATGTTCGGCAGGACCATCGTCCGCGCATGCTTCAGCCGCGAAGCGAATTGCCGCGTACGCTCTGGATCCGCGCCGGTATCGCCATCGCCAACGCAGCAGAGCACCGGACAACTTAGTTGTTCTACGACTTCATCGGTGAGCAGCGGTGATCGTGCGAGATCGGCCATGCGACCCGCTACACCACGCACCACATTTCGCCATTGATCCTCGCCATGCCATTCGGCCAACGTTCGTGCGAAGGCGGGAACTTTCTGTTCGATGATCGCAGGATCCAACTTGCGCAGTTCCTTCTGAAGCACTTCTTCGTTCCAGATCAGGATCGAGCCCAATGTGACAACGGAGATCACGCGCTCTGGAAATTGCGAAGCGTAGAGCAACGCCGCGTAACCGCCCATGCTGTACCCGAAGAGATGAACTCGCTCCGAACCATCGCGCTTGACCACCGCATCGATATCATCCACGAAACGCATGAAATCCAGTGGTTCCGAAGTACGATCACCATGGCCGCTGAAGGTGAGCGACAGTACGTTGTGGTCGGGCAGAAGCGCTTTCAACGGGAGCATCTGGCGTTCCGTGGCCAATGCACTATGAAGCAGGACGATCGTGGACATGGGGCGAAGATCGCGTTCATGAACCTTAACAGAACGCCAAACCGGCGGGGGCTATCTTCGCCATGAACGCTCGCCACCCGTGGCAACGTGCGACGTGGCTTTCCACTTCGGAACACATACTGTCCCACACCAACCCCACGCCGCCTTTTCGCCGGAATGACGCACCTCCCCTCGCTGATCGCCGACCTTGGCTTGATCCTTTCCGTAGCCGCTGTGACCACGTTGGTCTTCAAACGGATCAAGCAACCGCTGGTATTGGGGTATATCGTCGCCGGGATCTTCGTGGGGCCTTACGTCGCGTTCATTCCAACGGTGCTGGATGAGAACAGCATCAAGACGTGGTCGGACATCGGTGTGATCTTCCTGTTGTTCAGCCTGGGTTTGGAGTTCAGCTTCAAGAAAGTGGCGAAGGTGGGTGGTACGGCGAGTATCACCGCGATCACCACCGTGGTGTTCATGCTGGCCGCAGGATTTGGAACTGGCCAGGCGTTGGGCTGGGCGTTCATGGACAGTGTATTCCTGGGTGGGATCCTGTCGATCTCCTCAACGACCATCATCATCCGCGCGTTCGATGAGCTGGGCATGAAGACACGCGGGTTTGCGAGCGTCGTGGTCGGCGTACTGGTGATCGAAGATCTCGTAGCGATCCTGTTACTCGTGATCTTGAGCACTGTGGCGGTAACGCGCCAATTCGCCGGTGGCGATCTGTTGTTCGAGATGGGCAAACTCGCGGCCTTCCTGGGTGTAGTGTTCATCATCGGCATCTACCTGATCCCGACGGCGCTGCACCGCACACGGAAACTGATGAACGAGGAGACCCTGCTGGTGGTCTCGGTGGCGTTGTGCCTCACCATGGTGTACCTCGCGTCGAAAGCTGGATTCAGTGCGGCGTTGGGCGCGTTCATCATGGGGTCATTGCTGGCGGAGACCGTGCTTGCCGAGCGCATCGAGCACCTGATCAAACCGGTCAAGGACCTCTTCGGTGCCATCTTCTTCGTTTCGGTGGGCATGATGATCGATCCCTTGATCCTTGTGGACCACTGGCTACCGGTACTGGTGATCTCGCTCGTTGTGGTGTTGGGGCAGCCGATCAGCAGCATCGCCGGTGCCTTGGTTTCGGGCCAGCCGTTGAAACGCGCGGTGCAAGCGGGCATGAGCCTGTCGCAGATCGGTGAATTCTCGTTCATCATCGCCACATTGGGTGTTTCGTTGGGCGTGACCAGTCCGATCCTCTACCCCATCGCCGTGGCCGTTTCGGTGTTGACGACCTTCTCCACGCCCTACATGATCAAGGCATCCACGGGTGTAGCCAAGTGGTTGGAAGGTGCTTTGCCCGCCCGTTGGGTAGCAGCGATCGATCAGTACAGCACACAGGCCGAACAGGTGAAAGTGACCAGCGACTGGCGCATCCTACTGCGCGCTTACGCCTTGAACGTCCTCGCCTTCTCGATCCTCTGCATCGTGTTTATCCTGATCGCATCCCGCAACCTGGTACCGTTCATTGCGGACCGATTCCCGGATGTGAACGCTCGCCGCATCGCCGGGCTGATCACATTGATCCCCTTGTTGCCGTTGATCTGGGCGATGTCCATCCGCCGCATCAAGCGCTCGGCGTATCGCCACCTGTGGTTGAACAAACGCCAATTGCGCGGGCCGCTTGTCGCGATAGAAGTGGCCCGATTGATCGTCGCCGTGCTGGTGCTGGGTTTCCTGGTCAACCAATTCTTCAGCACGGGCTGGGCCTTTGGAGCAACGGTGCTCTTCATGGCGATCGCCGTCGTGATCTTCCGCCGCCGGCTGAACCTGTTCTATCACCGGATCGAGCAACGCTTCATCACCAACTTGAACCAGCGTGAGGACCAGAAGCGCAGACCGCACCTGGCACCGTGGGACATGCACTTGGCCGAACTGGAAGTGAAGGTGGATTCCATCGCCGTCGGCCGAAGTTTGCAAGAACTACAATTGCGCGAGAAGCACGGCGTCAACATCGCCTTGATCGAACGCAACGACCGCAACATCCCCGCACCAAGCCGTGATGAACGCTTGTTGCCCGGCGACAAACTCGTGGTGATCGGCACCGACGAACAGCTCGCCGACCTGAACAAGACGATGGATGCCACGGTGCCGGACAACGGCGCCTACGACTCGGACAAGGACGACATCGCGTTGGAGAAATACCGCGTGCTGCCGCGCTCACCGTTGATCGGCACGACCATCCGTGCATCCCGTTTGCGCGAAGAAGCCATGGCCCTTGTCGCAGGCATCGAGCGCGGCGATCAACGCATGATGAACCCGGAGAGCTTCACCACCTTCGAGCAGAACGACCTGGTGTGGCTGGTGGGGAATACCGAGCGGATCCACACGTTCATGGATGGGTGGAAGGCGGCGAGGGAATAAAGATCAGAAGATCAAACAACTGGAAAAAGCAAGTCCTTAGGGTGCATGACCGCTTGATCTAAAGCTCTCTGCTTATGCACCAGTCCATGTAGTTCCGCAAATCAGAAGCACACCAAGCACGCCCATCGTTTTCATGATCCCAAGCGAAGATGTCGCTAGCGTCAATATGGCCGTTCGCTCTGATCCCATAAGCAAATTGATCACCATTGCCAGCATCCGCTATGAATAGCAAATGATCAAATGGCATGTATAGTTCCTTGAAGGCAGGGCGTCTACGGAAATCCAAGTTGTCCTGCTCAATACGGTCCACGTTCCACAGTAAGCCAAGTCCATACTCGCCGAGGACGCCGTCTGATTCGCAGAGCGCTGACCTCAAGTCATCGGGAAATTTTACCCCCAACCGCTCTTCCGCGAGCGTGATCCTATCCAGAGACGCAGGCTCGTGGAATTCACATTGCGTCTGAAGCCCTCGCAAATATTCAATCGACATTGTGCATCACTTCAGCACCTCCTTCACCCGATCAGCGGCCTCTTGAAGAGCAACAGCGCTGAGTACTTTCAAGCCGCTCTTGTCGATCAGCTCCTTGGCTTCAACGGCATTGGTCCCTTGCAGGCGAACGATGATCGGCACTTTGATGTCACCGATGCTCTGGTACGCATCGATCACGCCTTGCGCGACGCGATCGCAGCGCACGATGCCACCGAAGATGTTCACGAGGATCGCTTTCACGCTGGGGTCCTTGAGGATGATGCGGAAGCCTTTTTCCACACGCGCAGCATCAGCCGTACCGCCTACGTCGAGGAAGTTGGCGGGCTGGCCACCGCTCAATTGGATGATGTCCATGGTGGCCATGGCGAGTCCGGCACCGTTCACCATGCAGCCCACGTTGCCATCGAGCTTCACGTAGTTGAGGCCTGCTTCACCGGCTTCCACTTCAATGGGATCCTCCTCCAACTTGTCGCGCATTTCGGCGTAGTCCGGGTGACGGAAGAGGGCGTTGCCATCGAGGCGCACCTTGGCATCCACGGCGATCACCTTGTCATCGCTGGTCTTGAACACGGGGTTGATCTCGAACATGGCGGCATCGCAGCCTTCGTAGGCCTTGTAGAGGTTCGCCACGAACTTCACCATCTCCTTTTTCGCCGCTCCTGTAACACCCAGATTCGTCGCGATCTTGTTGCACTGGAACGGACGCAGGCCCACGCGGGGATCCACCACTTCCTTCAGGATCTTGTCCGGATGATGCTCTGAAACCTCCTCGATGTCCATGCCGCCTTCGGTGCTGTAGACGATCACGTTCTTGCCCGTGCCGCGGTCCAGCAGCACGCTCATGTAGTACTCCTTGTGCTCGCTGGGGCCAGGGTAGTACACGTCCTCGGCGATCAGCACCTTGTGTACCTTCTTGCCTTGGGGCGGCGTCTGCGGGCTCTTCAGCATCATGCCGATGATGGCCTCGCTCTTCTCGCGCACCTCGTCGTAGTTCTTGGCCACCTTCACGCCGCCGCCTTTGCCACGGCCACCGGCGTGGATCTGGGCTTTCACCACGAAGAACTTGGTACCGGTCTCGGCGGCGAGGCGCTTGGCCTGGTCCACGGCCTCATCGGCGTTGTAGGCCACGAAGCCACGTTGGATACGGACGCCGTATTGGGCGAGGATGCTCTTGCCTTGGTACTCGTGCAGGTTCATGGGGCGAAAGTAGAATGTAGTTGCCAGTTGTCGGAATTTGGTTGTCAGGCTAGGTGGGAACTCCTTGAGCCAGGGAGAATGCTGTTGATAGTTGTTGGTTATGCTGGCTGGGTGGGAACTCATTCGTCGGGCCTGATGCCTCACCTTCGTTCCCGTGTGGCTGAGCTTCGCCGACCGTAGTATGCAGACAGCAAAACCACCAACAGACAACCATCTCCCTTTCTTTGCCCTCCGATGATCCGAGCCTCTTCCATCCGCAAACGCTTCGGCGACCTCGATGTCCTCAAGGGCGTGGACCTGCACGTCGCGAAAGGCGAAGTCGTGAGCATTGTCGGGGCCAGTGGCGCGGGCAAGACCACGTTGTTGCAGATCTTGGGAACGTTGGAACGTGCCGATCAGGGAACGCTTTCCATCAACGGCGAAGAGGTGACCAAGCTCGGCAGCAAAGCCTTGAGCGCTTTCCGCAATCGGCACATCGGCTTCGTGTTCCAGTTCCACCACCTGTTGCCGGAGTTCACCGCGCTGGAGAATGTGATGATGCCGGGCCTGATCGCGGGAAAGAGCAAGAACGAATGCGCCCCACGGGCCGAAGAACTGCTGACGCGATTGAACGTGCTGGCGCGCAAGGAGCACAAGCCGAACCAGTTGAGCGGCGGCGAACAGCAGCGCGTGGCGGTGGCGCGGGCGCTCTTCAACAATCCCAGTGTGGTTTTGGCCGATGAACCCAGTGGAAACCTTGATTCAGCGCACGCCAAGGAGCTGCACCAGTTGTTCTTCGACCTGCGGAAGGAACTGGGCCAGACCTTCGTGATCGTGACGCACAACGAGGAGTTAGCGGAGATGGCGGATCGGAGGTTGGTGATGAAGGACGGGGTGATCTGAAAGGCCGGATCCCTGCAGGCAGCCTACGGATCAGGCGTTCGTCTAACTTGCACGAACGAGCCAGCCCATGAGTATTTTGAAGAAGACCCTGCTGTGCGCGGGAGCGGTGTGTGTGACCGCGGCGCTGTCTGGTCAGGACGGATCACTTGATCCGACATTCAACCCGGGAGACACCGGCTTCGGGCAGGGGGATGGAGCGAACATCAGCCCAATGAGCGCGTGCTTCGTTCAAACGGATGGGAAGATCCTCATCGGCGGGTCGTTCACCACATACAACACATCATTGATCAGGGGTTTCAACAGGCTGAACAACGACGGCACTTTGGATGCTGCGTTCCTGGTCGGTACAGGAGTGGTGGGTAACGTCAATGCCATCGCGCGCCAGTCGGATGGGAAGATCATCATCGGGGGCACGTTCATCAGCTACAACGGTACCGCGCGATCGAACATCGCCCGATTGAACAGTGATGGCAGTATCGATACAGGTTTCAACCCTGCCTCAGGACCCAGCAGCACGGTCTACTCCATCGCGATCCAGACCGACGGGAAGATCGTCATCGGCGGCTCGTTCAGCACGTACAATGGCACGGTGCGCAACAAGCTTGCTAGGTTGAACGCGGATGGTAGCCTGGATGCATCCTTCAACCCGGGTACGGGCGCCACCGGCTCCACCGGAAACATAGGTGTGCTGTCCATAGCGCTGCAGCCGGATGGCAAGCTCATCATCGGTGGTGATTTCACGGGCTACAATGGAACCGGGCGCAATCGGATCGCCCGGGTGAACCCCGATGGCACATTGGACACGGGTTTCAACCCGGGATCCGGGGCGAACAGCGTTGTGCGGTGCTTGGCCCTCCAGTCGGATGGCAAGATCATCCTCGGCGGGGATTTCGTGCAGTACAACCTGGCCTTACGGAACCGCGTTGCCCGCCTCAACGCCGACGGCAGTCTCGATACTACCTTCAATATCGGAACCGGGGTGGACAGCGGCTCTAGTTCCGTTCATACCTGCTTGCTGCGGCCCGATGGGAAGGTGATCATCGCTGGATGGTTCTCTACCTACAACGGCGTGGTGCGGCAACGGATCGCCAGGTTGGAAGCGGGCGGTGAACTCGATCTGGCCTTCGATCCGGGGACCGGTGCGAACCAGGCCATACGTTGCACTGCGCTGCAGGCGGATGGCAAGCTCATCATCGGAGGGGATTTCATCTACTACAGTGGCCGGGCATGCGGCCTCCTTGCGCGCGTTCACTCCGATGGCACAGCCGATACCGGTTTCAATCCAGGTTCCGGCGCGAACCAATCAGTAGCTGCCTGCGTCGTCCAACCGGACGGAAAGGTCCTCCTCGGGGGAGAATTCACGGGCTATGCTGGCGCCATTTGCGATCGTATGATCAGGCTCAACGCCGACGGCAGCATCGATAGTGGCTTCAGTCTCGGCATTTCCAGTGGCCTTTACCTATATGGCATCACCCTTCAAGCTGATGGGAAGATCATCCTCTACGGTCTCTCTGATTCATTCAAAGGCTTCATCGACCGCTTCAATGCCGACGGAAGTAGCGATACCGGATTTGATGACGGCTTTGGTGCACAAGGCACAAACTCTCGTATCGAATCCGTCGCAGTGCAGGCCGATGGCAAGGTGGTCATCGGCGGGTTCTTCACCGGCTTCAATGGAACGACGTTGAACAATGTGGCCCGGCTCAATGCGGATGGCTCCTTGGACCCGAGCTTCGTCTCCGGGTCGGGTCCGAACAGCCCTGTGGAGTGGGTCCACGCGCAGCCCGATGGGAAGTCCATTATTGCAGGCGGGTTCACGAGCTACAACGGCATCGCCTGCGGCGGGATCGCGCGCTTGGATGCCAACGGCGGATTCGATGCCACCTTCAGCACGGGCATCGGCTCATCAGGATCTATCCTCCACGCTGCCGTACAGCCCGATGGCAAGTTGATCATCGGTGGTGGTTTTACCAGTTTCAATGGCGTGCCCATCAACCGTATCGCGCGACTTCATCCGGACGGCAGCCTGGATACGGGTTTCAACCCAGGAACCGGAGCGAACGGTGCCATCCGGACCATTACGCTGCAACCGGATGGGGGGATCGTCATCGCGGGGAGTTTTGCTTCGGTCAACGGCATCCCACGCAACCGCATTGCACGGCTCAACTCGGACGGGAGCTTGGACTCTTCATTCGATCCGGGCACCGGGTCGAACGCATCGATCAGGTCCAGTAGCGTTCAAGCGGACGGAAAGATCATCGTCACGGGTGACTTCACTAGTTATAACAGCACCGGCCGCAACCGAGTCGCCCGCATCAATGGCACGTCACGGGCAGGTATCAAGCTAATGCTGGAAGGCCCATACAACGGCAGCACGATGAATGATGCGCTTCGCACCCTCCCCTCCTTCCCACTTACGGAACCGTATACCGGCATGGGCTATTCCGCACCTTCCTTCACCCCCGGTGCTTCCATCCCTGCTGCACGATTGACCGGGACCGGCAACAACGCCATCGTGGATTGGGTGATCGTGGAGATGCGCCCGGTATCTACCCCAAGTGTTATCGCCGCATCACGTGCGGTATTGTTGCAACGCGATGGCGATGTGGTGGACCTCGACGGCGTTTCCACAGTTGGCTTCCCGGGACTTGCATCGGGCAATTATTGTGTGGCTGTTCGGCACAGGAACCACTTGCCGGTAATGACGGCCCCATCCATGCCTGTGGCTTTCGGGAACGGCATTGCGAGCGTGGACTTCACGCTGCCTACAACCTTGGTGTATGACAACGATGCCCGCAAGAACATCGCCGGGGTCATGACGCTAGCGGCCGGTGATGTCACCTTCAATGGCACTGTGCAGTACACGGGATCGAACAACGACCGCGACGCCATTCTTTCGCGCATCGGCGGCATTATTCCCACCAGCACCGTGAACGGCTATTTCGCGGAGGACGTGAACATGGATGGCGTTGTGAAGTACAGTGGCTCGGCCAACGATCGTGATATCGTTCTGCAGAGCATCGGCGGCATCATACCCACCAATACCAGGGTCGCCTCGCTGCCATAACGGTGACGCACAACGAGGAGTTGGCGGAGATGGTGGATCGGCTGTTGGTGATGCGACGGGGGTGATCTGAGAGACGAGAATTCCACGGTAGAGACGCCGAGAGGTAAGACCAGATCCAGTCTTCATCCTTCGGTCCGGTTGTTGCCATTTCCGCGGCTCCCGCACCGACCTTTGCCGCAATGCGCTTCACGCTCCTCGCCCTCGTCTCGCTCCTCTCCGTCTACTCCACCGCCCAAGACCTCCCGAGCGATCTGGACAAGATGCCCGCGTGGATGGTCACGCTGCTGACGGACCAGAAGCCCGCGAAGGCTTTCAAGCCAACAGGCAAGCCGCTGCACACGAACAAGTTCACCGGTACTTGGGCGATCCAAACGGCCTACACGCGCCGGTACGAAGGCTGGAGCGACGCCAACCGCATCGTGATCCGCGAATTCGATGGGCCGTTCACCATGCAAAGTGCGCTGCTGATAGACCTGCATGCGAACATCAAGTTGAAAGTGCGTTGGGGCGGGCAGGTGCCACGGGTTGAGATCGAGGACCTGTATATCCCGAAGGCTGGATACTTCACCGAGTTGTTCAACGATACGGTGATGCCGACCGGCAAGACCGAGAAGATCATGGGCGTGGAATGCACGTCGTTTATCGGCACCAACAGCAACCGGGATACCACGTGGTATTGGAAAACGAATGTTCATCCAGCGCTCTTCGCGGATCTGAAGGTGTGGGCCTCTTGGTTGTGTCGTGACGGCGAGTTGGAATACCTGAGCGCGTTGAGCGATAGGAACGCGGGCGGCTCCTTGAAAGTGAGTTGGCGCGGACGGGAATATTCTTCACCGGAAAAAGGCAGCATGATCCTCACCGCGATCACACCCGGTGCGGTGCCGATGCCGGAGTTCGACCTTACGCCTTGCAGCATTGCCGAAATGCGTCGGTTGTGGGTGAACAATACGCGCCTGGGCCGGGTGCCCGATTGGATGCGTGCGAGCATCAACCCGTTGCCGCCGCATCCGTTACCTACGGAGTACTCGCCATCTGCGGTGAACCGCAACATCCCGGACAACAAATTCATCGGCACGTTCACGGCGGAAACAAAGACGATGGTGATCGATGGGAACAAGGACACCATCGAACGGATCGCCACCTACAGCTATTGGGCCGATGCCCGCCGCGCCGTGTTGCGCTTGGACGACCCCGATGACGAAGGCCACATCGCCTATATGGTGGATCTGGATGCCGATGTGGTGGCATTCGCAAGGGATGAAATGAGCAGTGCATTGCCGCGCTTGTACATCAGCACGTTGAAGGAAGCGGGGTTGGACGAATTCGGGAACGGGTTGGAACTGGACTTCCAGCCACAGGGCAAGTACCACACCTTCGTTGGAAGAAAGTGCGAACTGTACATCGCGCCGGACCGCATGCTCCGGTTCTACTGGATCCCGGAAAAGCCGTTGTTGAATCCGATCTTCGACATCAAGAACTGGATCGAGAAGCGGCCTGCGCACGCCTTCCAGGACGTGATCTTCTTCGGCGTAGCGGACAAGCCTATGCCGATGGCGGTCATGGGCACGTACATCACCAGCTACGAACCCGGCAAGGCGAAGCCACCGGTTTTGGACCTTTCGAACTATAGCATCCGCGACGAGCGTTTGAGCGATCGGCGTGATGAGGAACGCGAAGCCAACGAACTCCCGGTCCGGATCACCATCAACGACATCAGGAACGAAGGATCCATCGATGCGGTGCAGGAAGGCGAATACACGCCTGATGCGGAGACGATCGTCGTTGAAGAAATGCCGGTGGACATCCTGCGCGAGGGTGATCCCGTACCACCGGTGACCGAAAGCCAGTGGCTCGACATCGCACCGCCACCACCGCCACAAGCACCCGTGGACCTGGCTACACCGAAACAAGTGGTCGAAGACTTCCCGCTCCCCGCTACACCCGTGGAACCATCGCTGTTGATCCCCGCCGAACTCCGCAGCTACTTAGACCATCCGACGAACCGGTTCGCTGGCTCGGCATTCTTCACTTTTCAAATGAAGGAAGAAGAGAAGTTGAAGGTGTGGAACGTGATCTACTACGCCACGCCTGATCGCTCTGTGTTGATCAGCAAAGGACATGATCAATTGCCGAACGCGCGCAGCGGCGCCTGGGTGATCGATCGCAAGGCAGGAACCGAACAGCATTATGCGTTGAATGCCGATTCCACCTTCACCATTACCGAGCGAAAGCTGGACAGCACGTACACCGCGATCACAGAGTCTTTCCTCTTGGACAAACCGCAGAACAGCGCACGCGAGATCCTTGGTCATCCTTGTACGAAACGCAAACACGAGAGTGAACGCAATTGGCGCGAAGCATGGATGGCGAAGGACATCCCTTCCATCTACCTCGACCTCTTTTCGGCACGCAAGACCTGGGAAGGCATCGACGAGACCATCCTTGCCAACCGCCTCAGCGTTGCCGATCGCGCCATGCCGATGTCGGAGACGTTCAATTCGATGGAAGCCGACATTGAAATGCGTGTGATCAGCATCACCCAAGGTCCGATCGACACCGGCATGTTCACCATCACCAAGGAAATGTTCCGCCGATGAATGCATCGTTGATATCCGTGCGCCTCGCCCTGCTAATTCTCGGCACACTGTTCAGTGAGGCATTGTTCGCTCAAGAGTTCGTTCCGTGCGAATTGAACACACTGCCTACTTGGATGCAGAGCGTGGTCACCGATCAAAAGGCCGTGCCCAACGTGCTGGCGAAGCGGACACCGGAGCACACCAACGCGTTCATCGGCACGTGGAGCATTCAGAATGATCGCGGCAAACACTATGACTTCTGGAGCGACAAGCAGCGTGTGGTGATCACGGAATTCACCCCAGCAGGTGAACGCAAGAAACTGTTCTACATCGATCTGGCCGCGAACGTGCGCATCAACGTGGGTATGGAAAAAGGACAGACGTTCGCCGTTGTCGAGGATCTCCACATGCCACAAGCGGGCTATTTCCGAGAGGTCTGGAGCGATTCCATCCATGCCACGGGTCGCACGAAAGAACTGCTGAACTCGACGTGTACCGAAGTGCGTGGAACCAACCCGAACGGCGACACGGTCCACTACTGGCGCACGGAAAAGCACCCCACGCTCTTCGCCGATCTGCGGATCTGGGCACCGTGGTTGTGCCGCGAAGGCGATCTGGAATACCTCACCGCGCTGTGCGATGAACCGGCCGGTTGTTGCCTGCGTGCGGAGTGGCCTGCGCCGCGCCATAGCGGATCGGCGGGCCGCATCGAGTTCCTCTCCATTACGCCCGGTGCAGCACCGATGCCCACATTGGAACAGAAAGCAACATTGGTGGCCGAACACCGGTTCTATTGGATGAACAACAGTGGGATCGGCATCCTGCCCGCTTGGATGCGTGCTTACGTGAGTCCGTTGAAACAGGATAGCCTGCCCGCAGCGTACACGCCGAAGCCGGTGAACCGCAACATCCCGGACAACAAATTCATCGGCACGTTGACTGCCGAGCAGCCATCGATGATCATCGGTCTGCGCGATGAGAAGACCGGCCGCGACACCACCCACATGCTGGCGAAATACAGATACTGGGCCGATGCACGGCGCGCGGTGCTGATCATGGACGACGCCAACGACGAAGGTTACCTCTTCTTCGCCGTGGACCTGGATGCCGATGTGATGATGGCCGCGCACAACGAAGGGCACAGCCATGTGGTGCCGAAACTCTACATCCACGATCTGGAAAGAGTGGGCCTCGCCGAATTCGGTCGTGGCGTGGATGTGGACCTCACACCGACCGGAGCGATGCGCACCATCGTAGGCCGCGAATGCGAGTTGTACACCTCGAACGAACGCTACCTCAACTATTTCTGGTTCCCGAAGAAAGAAACGCTGAACCCGGTGTTCGACATGAAGCATTGGATGGTGCAGGGCATCGGCCAGAAGATGAAAGATCTGATGATCTTCGGTGTGGCCGACAAGCCGATGCCGATGGCCGTGATGGGCACTGAGATCACCAGTTATAAACTCGGCGTAAGCAAACCTCCGGTGATTGATCTGAGCTTGTACCGCGTGCGCGACGAACGCATCGAACAGCAAGCACGCCGGCAGCGCAATGAACCGATGGTGATCCCCGAAGTGCGTAACTCCGAGAACAGTGAAATGGTGGAGATGGCGATCGAACCGGGTGAACAGCTGGTGACGGATGAGCCTATGATGATCCCCGAACCAGTGGCACCGCGGGAAGTAAGTGGAAGCGGCCATGGCGATGGGAATGGCCCGGTTCGAGCGAAACTCTCTCCTGAATTGGAGACTGTAATGGCGCGCACCACCAACCAGTTCATCGGATCGGCTCATCTGGAATACGAACTCACCACCAAGGACGGCACCCCATACGCATGGACGGTCCGCTATGCCAGCACCGCCGATCGCATGGTGATCATCGCGCATCAACCGGGCGCACTGCCGGCCAAACGCACCTACGCCTTGGTACTTGACCGATCCGCCGGAACACAGACGCGCTACATGTTGAAGGCCGATAGCACTGTAGCGGTCCATGAGAGCAAGTTGGAAACAAAGTACACCGCTCCCCGCGTACCAGCGCAGCCTGACTCGATCACCACCATCCGCCGCAAGATCCTCGGTCGACAGGCTTTACGTGGTGTGTACGAGACGACCGGCACCCGGCGCGAGACATGGGTGGATAAAAAGACACCTTCGCTTTTCCTGGATATCCTCAGCGCGTTGAAAGGCTGGGGCGACGCTGATGAAATGGTGGCTGGTGGTTCCTTATCCAGCACGAGCGGCGGCATGCTATTGGAAGCGGAGTACCAGAATGACCACCAAGATCTGAAGATGCGTGTGCTTGAATTGAAGCCCGGCGCGGTGGATCCGAAGATGTTCAAGATCACGAAGAATAGTTGGGAACAATGAAGGGCCTGCGCACCATTCTATTGCTCGCACTACCCGTTGTGAGCACCCTGCCGACCATGGCGCAGGAGGAAGAGGAAGTCGCACCGGTGATCATTCAGGTGGACCCTGAGCAGTCGCGCGACCTGGTGGCTTACCCTTCCGAAGCTCCGGCCACACCTTTCGTCGCAGCTGTACTGGCGCGCACCACGAACCACTTCATCGGCACCGCAACGATCCACTACACCCGGGTGTACCACGGCACCACCACCAACTGGACGGTGAAGTACGTGAGCACGGCCGACAGCATGGTATTGATCAGCCACAGCGATGAACCGCTTCCCACGGTGCGCACAACAGCCCTCGTGATCGATCGCACGACGAAGAGCGAAGTGTATCACCACATCGCATTGCCCGATTCCACGCTGAAGCAGTGGACACGAAGCTTGCCGATACCGCCCTATGGGGAGTTGTTCCTATGGGATTCACTCGGAAGTGGTACACGGGAAGTGCTCGGGAAGACATGCGTGAAGCGGGTGCATGAAGGCAACATGTTCACACGCACGGCATGGTTGGATCCGGCGATCCCTTCCCTCTACATGGACATCATGAGCGCCCGCGGATCATGGGATGCCATCGACCACATCGTTGTCGGACACCACCTGATCAGCGCGGACGATGCCATGCCGTTGCTAGTGGAATTCGCCTACGGAACGGAAGATCGGTACACCATGCGCATCCTTGACATCAAGCCCGCTGCTGTGGACCCACAGGCGTTCACGATCACCAAGGACAGTTGGAACTTCAAATGATGCGATCCACAACGCTGGTAATTGCACTGATCTGTACGCAGATGGGAATTGCGCAAGCCCCCGCCATTCCCGCGTGGATGCAAGCCTGTTTCGCCGAAGGCACAACGACAACGCTTGTCAATTACGGAGAGCGCCCGGTGAAGCACAACACCTTCATCGGCTCCTACACCGCACAACTCACCATCCACGATACCACCGACGGCATCACGCAACGGCTCTACCTGAGCGCTTGGCAGGACAGCACGCGGGGCATCATGCAATTGGAACTGATCCGCGGCTTCCCGCACACCACGTGGTTCGCGGACATCGGCGCGAACATGGGCATCGTGGCCAATGCGATCGGACGAAAAGCCGTGGTGAGCGACCTGAAGAACGTGCTGCTCGTGGACCGTTTGCGCGAACCGGGCAAGATCCGCGAATTCGCGCCGCCGCATTTGGAAGCGACCGGCAAGCACGAAGAGATCGCTGGTGTGCCGTGTGTGCAGTACGATCTGATCGAAGCACGCGACACCATGGATATCTGGACTGCGGATATCTCCCCTTCCCCCTTCGCAGATGGACCCGCGTGGATACCGATGAACGAAGGTCCTTTGAAGACGTTCCGATTGCTCTTCAATTTCGGTGATCTGGTCGCCTTCCGCTTCGCGTTGGAGCCGTTGTTGGAATTGGAAGTGATGGAATTCAACCCCGGTCCATCGGATCCGCCGGTGATCGCGTTGCAAGCCTACAAGGTCGTATCCTCAGTTTCGTCCGCGAAGCCCTGACGAACGGCTGATCGCGCTTGCCTAGTTTCGCTCGCAGCAACTCCGTGCCATGACCGACGCCCAACGACCCCGCAAGCGCACAGGCTGGATAGTGCTGTGGGCAGCCCTGTGCGTCTCCCTGATCGCAAACGCCTACCAAGGGTACCGGATCCACCAGCAGGAACTCGCCAACGAATTGAGACGTGCTAAGCGCAACGCACGCACCACACCCCGCGCCGAACTCTATGCAGCACTACCCATGGACAGCACCTCCATCGTCCTGTTCGGCGACAGTCATTTCGAGTACTTCCCAGCCTCGGAAATGCTCGATGTACCGAACATCAAGAATCGTGGCTTGAGCGGGCAGACGACCCGGGACCTGATCGACCGCTCGGCGGAGATCGTGCGTGCCAAGCCGCGCACCATCGCCCTCTGCATAGGGATCAACGACATCAACCGCAAACGTTCGTTGGAGGAACTCGCCCATGACGTGGCGGAATTGATCGACATCCTGCACAACGGAAGTCCCGGCACGCGGCTCGTGGTGTTGAGCATTCCCCCGAACGAGAATGCACCGACGCAGGCAAAGCTCCTACAGCACAACGCTTGGTTGGAACAGTGGTGCGCAGCCCACGGCGCAATCTTCCTTGACGTCACCACGCCGCTCATGAAGGACGGCGCAATGGACCCCGCTGTCACCTACGACGGGTTGCATTTGAACGCGAAAGGATATGGGACCCTAGCGTCTTTGCTACGTACCCACCTTTAGGGACAGCGGCTCCATTGGCATGGTCTTGGTCGCGACAGCGATCGATGAAACGCATACTCTCAAGGGATCGAATTGATGGTCCATCCACTCCAAGCAGCCACATGTCGAGGGATCCCTTCAAAAAGGGTAGGTTCCAAGAAGCGATGATCCGGTTGATCTCCAGACAATGACATGCGCAATACCACGAACATGGTACGCGGCAGCCTTGCGATCCTCGGGCCACAGACCTAGTATAGCCGTAAGGAACAAGGACACTCGACAGAACAGACCAATACCAGCCATGAGAACCCACGCAACACGACTGATCACGATCGCCTTTGTACTATGCGGCACAACAAGTTGGAGCCTTGCCCAAAGGCCTGTTGTACCCATGCGTGTAGCGGACCTGAACCCGAACGGTGGCTCGGACCCGGATGAACTGACGACGAGTGGTCCGGGCAACAGCCTCATATTCTTCACGGCAGAAGTTCGCGAGAATGACCAAACACCAGGATTCCGGCTCTATTCCACAAATGGCACATCTATCGGCACACAGGTCATCGAAACGGCACGCTACAAATACGACATCATTGCTGCAGACCCCAGTGTGATCGCTTATCACAAACCGCACCTTCTTTTTCCTGAAGGCGGTGAACTCGTTTTACGGAACCACGCCTCAAGTACACTACAGACATACCTCTACAGCGAAGTGAGCGCCATGATCACTTCTGGGGCTCGCATCATTGACGGTAAACTCCTGATGAGTGCCAACTCGGTCAGTATCAACAATGATCTCAATATGGAGCCCCACATGTTCGGCAGCACCACTCACGCCATGACCCTGCTCAAGAACATCGATCCAGCGATCAAAAAGGGCAGCCATGCCAGAGGCTTTACCCAAATAGGCTCCAAGTTCGTGTTCAGTGCCATCACCGATACCTATGGGAACGAGCTCTGGATCACCGATGGCACAACTGCCGGTACAGTGATCGTCAAGGACCTTTTCACAGGAGCCAACGGTTCCGAGCCCTCCGGGTTCACCACGGTCGGTACGAACACCTACTTCGTTGCGGAGAATGCCGCTGGGAACAAGGAACTATGGCTAACGAACGGCAGCACTGCAGGCACCGTCAAGTTGAAGGACATCAACCCATCCGCCACGGTCGGTTCCATGCCGCAAGAACTTACGGCCAACGGTGGGAAATTGTTCTTCACCGCGGACAACGGGACCAACGGCCGCGAACTGTGGGTGAGTAACGGCACCGCTGCTGGCACCACCATGGTGAAGGACATCCATGCATCGGGTTCTTCCAACCCACGGAACCTGGTGGTCTACAACGGGCTGGTATGGTTCTTCGCGACCGATGGGATGCTCGCCGTGCAGCACTTGTACTCCTCGGACGGAACCGCTGCCGGAACAACGAAGCGCGTCACGCTCACCAAGGGTTCTGAAGGCGGACAACTCACGGTCTGCAATGGCAAGCTCTTCTATGTGGCCCGCAGCAGCACCACCTCCAAGATGTGGAAGACGGATGGCACCGGCGCTGGCACGCAACAGGTGATCCCTGCACTGGCCGGTAACGTGAACCCCATACCCAACCGGAGGATGGCCGTAATGAACAACTGGCTCTACTTCAACGCGGACTTCGATGCATCGGGGGCGGAACTGTGGAAGGTGCAGTGAGATGATCAAGAGAACCAACGAACGATGACCATGAAAACGACAATCAACACCTGTATCCTCTCGTCCATATTCCTTGGCATCTGCGCGAACATGGTCGTGGGGCAAACCTTGGTAACCCCTGTTCGCGTTGCGGACATCAACCCAACAGGAGCATCTAGTCCAGCCGACCTTACCCTTGGTGGTGTTGCAAATGACCACCTCTTCTTCCGGTGCGACAATGGCATAGGAGGTGGCTCATCGCGGCGCGTTTGGGTCTACGATCTGGAGAGTACCACAGGCATTTTGACTATTCTGGGTGAAACACCAGATTACATGGCCATCCTAGGCTCTGGCGAAAACCGGGTGTTCTATCAACGAACCTTCGGATTTGGCAAAGAGCTGCACTGGCGCGGTGTGAATGGTGCTGGTCACGGGAGTATATTCAGCAACTACTTGGAGAGGCCAAAGCCCGGCTGCACCCTTGGCAATAGATTCATAACTGCAGGGAACCACACGAATTCGAACCCTGCGGTCGGCGATGAACCAACTTTCATCGATCTCACTACGAACACCCGCACCCTCCTGCGCGATATTGCCCCGAACAGCGCAAGCAGCAACGCTTCCGGGTTCACCCCGCATAACGGCAAGGTCTATTTCGTGGCAAGTAACACCACCAGCGGAACGGAACTGTATAGCACCGATGGCACACCGGCAGGTACGCTGATGATGAAGGACATCATCACCGGTGCTATCGGGAGTGAGCCTTCGGACATGCGAAGTGTCGCGGGCCGCTTGTACTTCAGCGCCTTGGCCGCCGCCGGCAATCGCGAACCCTGGAGTTGCAACGGCACCACAGTAGGCACCGTGAAGTTGAAGGAGATCAACGCCTCCACAACGGTAGGATCCGACCCCAAGGAATTCACGGCACTGGGCACCAAGGTGTTCTTCTCGGCGAACGATGGCAGCAGCGGCCGCGAGCTGTGGGTGACCGATGGCACTGCGACCGGAACGGTGATGGTAAAGGACATCATCGCTGGTGCCTCCGGTTCCAACCCGCACGATCTGATCTTGTTCAACAAAAAGATCTGGTTCGTGGCGAGTGATGCACTTGGTCGCACGAGGAGCCTGTATGCAACCGATGGCACCGCAGGGGGCACGGTGAAGATGTTGTCACTTCCTGCCAACACCGAGGGAGAGCAACTGAACGTGTGCAACGGCAAGCTCTTCTATGTGAGCCACGACGCGACAAGTTCCAAGATGTGGTGTACCGATGGCACGGCGAAAGGCACCAAACAGGTGCAACCCGCCATCTCGCCCAACATCAACCCGATCGGCACCGCGCCCATGGCGGTGATGGGCAACTGGCTCTACTTCAACGGCAACTTCGACAGCACGGGTGCGGAGTTGTGGAAAGTGCAGTGACGCGCGAACAACGAACACTTTGAACCCACCACAATGACCAGCAAGTATACCCTTTGTACCGCTCTGATCGCTCTTGCACCGCACACTATGCAAGGCCAAACCCCCATCACCGCAACGAAGGTTGCGGACATGCACCCGATAGGGTCCCGTGTAGGGAATTTCCTGGTCGGTGGCGCGGCGAACGATCGCCTGTATTTCCACACGGCCGGTCAGTCAACACCTGGTGGTGGTTATAGCACCGCGCTGCACATCACCGACGGCACATCCGCCGGAACGCGCACCCTCGTGCGCGACCCCAGTAAGGTGATCATTCCCTTGCGGAGCAGTGCCACCGTACTCCTTTACGAGCGGGCATGGGCGCCGGATTACTCCATCCATACGGTGGACCCGAACGCCGCAGTCCCGGTGGAACATCCAGCGGCCATCGCAGGAGCTGCCGCAGTGGCCGCGCCAGCACCTGCGGACGGTGTCATTCAATTCCTTCCAACGCCGGGTGCCGTGGTAAGCAGCGTGTTGGGTTCCGCGTTCATTGTACCGAAGCCCCAACCATTGATCGGTGAAGAGCCCTGGTCGTTCTCTACGATCACGCCCTCCGAAGGCACATTGATCAAGGATATCACGCCCGGCCCAGCAGGTTCGTTACCCTACTTCGGCGGTGCCACGTTCACCCATACGTTCCAGAACAGGATCTACATGTCCACCCGCACTGCGGAATACACCCCCGCGTTCTGGGTTACCGATGGCACCACTGCGGGTACGGTGCAACTGCCTTCCGGACCGGTGTTGCCGACGCTGAAAAATGCCTATAACTTCTTCGGGATCGCAGACAAGGTCTACTTCACGGCCCGTGACCTGAGCATCAATGATGAACCGTGGTGCTACAACATCACCACCGCGACGCTGACCAAGCTGAAGGAGATCGACCCATCCACGACCACGGGCTCCGCGCCAAGCAACTTCACGGCATTCGGCAGCCTGGTCTACTTCACCGCCACATCGCCCACCAAAGGCCGCGAGCTGTGGGTAACGGACGGCACAACAGCCGGTACCAAGATGGTAAGCGATATACATCCCAGCGGATCATCGGACCCGAAGGAATTAACGGTGCTGGGTACGACCTTGATCTTCTCTGCGGACAATGGTACCAAGGGCCGCGAGCTATGGACCATCACCAAAGCCGGTGGATCGCCAACGATGATGCTGGACCTCCACACACTAGGGTCTGCCAACCCGCGCAACTTCACGGTATCCGGCAGTACGTTGTATTTCTTCGCCAACACCTCGTTGGGCAAGCTAACAGCGCTGTACAGGACCGATGGCACCGCGGTGAACACCACCTCATTGTTCTCCCTGCCTGCCGGGCACGGCCCACGGAACGCGATCGTTGCATCGGGGAAGTTGTACTTCGTCACGGAGATGAGCGCTGCCCCCTACACCGCACGCTTCTGGCGCACCAACACCAGGGGTAGCGGGGCCACGGAGATCGTTCTGCCCGGCACCGTCGCTGCCAAACCGTTCGGTTATGACCTTGGTACCATGGGAGGCTGGGTGTATTTCAGCGGCAACCCTTCGGGAACGGATGCGGAGTTGTGGAAAGTGCAGTAGGATCGGCCTGGAACCAACTCCCTGTGAACCACCTCGCCATCCTGATCTGCGCCGTCAGCATTTTCCTGCTCGGCGGTCCGTGGTACTCCAAGGCCATGTTCCAAAGTGCGTGGGCGAAGGCCAGTGGCATCGATCCGAATGCGCCACGATCCAAGGTGCGAAACATCCGGCGCGCGTGTTCGCGATGGTGGTTACCACAACGTGCGGTTCACACTGTAGGGGTTGATCTTGGGATGTGGCAGTGCAGGACATCCATCGCCACTGTGTGGGTACGCGCGATCAGCCACATCTACCCAGAAGTAGGTACACAGGAGTTTCCTAGCCCTTGCTGGCACGATACCTGCTCCCGCACGATCTTGAAAAAGGCTTGATCGAACACTGTGAATGAAGTACATTGATCGAGCGATCACCTTGCAACATTAGAACAACGTGTAACCACGCGCTGAACACCACCATCATGAGACCCACCAGACCTCTCCTATTCGCAAGCTTTCTGTTCGCATCCACAACTATCAGTTTTGGCCAGGCGATACTGGCGCCGACCCTACTTACCGCACCGGACCAGTTGAACGAAGGCGGGTTCCTGAACTCAGTGGGCAACTACGTCTCCTTCATCGCCTCGAACTACGGCCTTGCACACGGTCAAGTGTGGCGGACCGATGGCACTGTTGCGGGCACACAGAAACTCACCGACTATCAGCGCGCGGTGCAATATCAAATGGGAACTTCCTCAACGACGTTCTATTTCACGACGCTGATCCAGTTCAACAACCAACCGCAGTACTTCCAGCATGATCCGGTCACGAACAGGCACAACACCGTTCCGTATCCCGGCTCCCGTGATGATATGGGCTATGGCATCGCGCTGGGAAATGAACTGGTTTTCCCTAGTTCGACCGGTGGACTTTACATCACCAATGGAAGCGCTGCGCCGAAGTTGATCTTGGACATGACCCTCGCTGTGGCCTCCAAATGCGTTTGGGGCCAGAAGCTGTACTTCGGTGCCATGCCGCGTGGCACGGAAAGCAACATCGAGTTGTACGTCACGGATGGCACTCCCAATGGAAGCAAACTTTTGAAGGACATCTGGCCCGGAGCGAACAGCGGCCACCCCAAGAACCTGACCGTCATCAACAATAAGCTCTATTTCACGGCAGAATCACAGGTTGCCGGCGTCCGTGAACTATGGGTCAGTGACGGGACCACAGCAGGCACCAAATTCGTAGCAAAGCTCGGCAAGACCGAAGTGAGCGGTCCGATGATCGGTTTGAAACCCGGATCCCCCAAGTTCTATTTCGTGACGAATGTTGGCGGCTCTCCATTGGATGTAAGCGAAACCTCCAAATGCGTTGTTTGGGAATCGGACGGCACGGCAGCAGGCACACGGCAGTTGACCTTCACAACACCTTTGAAAGGCTTTGTGCAGCTCCTACCCATCATCGATGCCGAGGTGAGGTTCTTCGCCAACGATGTCGCCAACGTGCGTTCCATCTACAAAGCAAGACCAGGCAATACAGCGAGCGCCCCATGGTCGGCAACAGTGGCATTTACGGCCACCCCAGGACAGTACACGTACCCGATGGTTGCGGTCAACGGAAAAGTCTTCTATACCGTTGGGGACAAGATGTGGGCCATCAACAGCACCAGTTGCGCACAGGTGAGGCCAACCGAAACGCAAGCATCTTGGACGTTCGACAGCTACAGCACACCTGGTTCCTGGGTCGTTCATATGGACTGGCTCTACTTCATCGCAAACTATAAAGGCGGCGGCAAGGAGTTGTATAAAGTGCGATAGGAATGGCCCATTCTGAAACTCGATACAAACCGGATCGTTCATTTGCAGGATTGCAGGACACGACCAGTCTTGAACTCAACGCTTAGCACCAACGCACCTCACTACCATGCCAACGAAGAGCATCATTCTTTCCTTGCTCGCCGCTGCGCTTTGCGCAATGGACGTCCACAGCCAAGCCATACTTGCACCAACAGCGATTTCTGCATCAAATGCATTCAATGGCTATAAGCCTCATCACTTCTGCAGTTTCGGTGCTAGTTATGTCCACTTTCTCGCTGATCCGTCAGGTTCCAACGTTCGACAACTCTGGCGTGCCGATGGTACTTTGGGCGGGACACAAGTCCTGACCAATTTCACCGAACCGATCCAACGGCTGGGTTGCAGCACAAGCCTGCTCTACTTCTACACCGGCATCAATCCCAAGAAACTATACAGTGCCAGCGGAGCAGTAAACTTCACCACCCAGATCCCAAGCAGCCTCCTCATGCCCGAGTTGGATGAAGGTGTAATGTTGGGGAGTGAACTGGTCTTCAGCGAAGGGGGAGTAAAGCTCGTCAAGACGAACGGGAGTGCGGCGCCGTTGATCTTGAGTTCGGTCAGTAGCATCTCTAAACTGTGTTCCTGGAATGGAAGGGTGTTCTTTGCTGGTGCAACGTATAACCAAGGCGTCGAATTATATGTCACGGACGGCACAGTTGCAGGGACACAACTCTTCAAGGACATCTGTCCAGGCGCCACGGGGAGTAACCCCAAAGACTTCATTGTGATCGGGAATAAACTGTATTTCACAGCCGTTTCCGTGGCCGGAGGAAAGCGGGAACTATGGGTAAGTAGTGGTCTTTCGTTCAACACCATGAAGGTGAAGGAGGTCGGCGAAGTTCGTGGAAAGATGGAGCCGCTGACTGCAAATTCAATGGCCTTCCCGCAGAAATTCTATTTCGTGGTAGCTGGTGCCAATGGTAATGACAACGTGTGGGAGTCCAATGGAACACCGGAAGGCACTAAGAAGCTGTCGCTTCCTGTCCTGACGTCAGGCATTATCCAACTATTGCCGATCATGGATGGTTGGGTACGGTTCTTTGCAAAGGACATTGCCGGGAATGGTCAATTGTACAAGGTCACGTTCTATGTCAACTCCGTCATGGCACCAACAGCCGCAATCGAGTACAGCATGCCTGCTGGTACTGTGGGAAGAAGTGTTGGACTATGCAATGGAAAATTATTCTACACGACCGGCGGATCCGGAAACACGAAGCTATGGACCATGGTTGGAGGTGCCCCTGTTCAGGTGCGCCCTACGAGCAACCAGATATCATGGGAGGTCGAAGGCAACTCTTATGTGCATCGCAATTGGCTCTACTTCACTGCGGATGCGGGCGGTGGCGGGTATGAGTTGTACAAGGTGCAGTAAGTTCACCTCAACAAGGAATTAACCTCGAGCTCTGTCAACACCTATGACAATGCGTACCACCAAGAAATTCTCCTGCGCTCTCGCGATCGCCGCACTCTCCTGCTCCGATCTCGCCTACGGGCAAACCGTGACGTTGGTCAAGGACATCAATCCGGGAAGTGGGTCGTCGCTGATCACGACGCCGGTCGCGTGGGGCGATCGCACATTCATGAGTGCAAAGACAGCGACCTCCGGAATGGAACCCTGGTCCACCAACGGGACAAGCTCAACCACAATGGCACTCGACATCTGGCCCGGTATTCAGAACAGCGATCCACGCTACTGGACGGTCTTCATGGACCACCTTGTATTCGTAGCACGCAGGAGCGGTTCATTGGGAGACAGGTTGTTCGCGATCCCCCGATCGAGTTCAACTATCCACGAGGTGGTTCCGACGAACTTCAGCACAGCATTCGGGACGGAGAAAGCCTCCGAGATCCTTGGCCTGCACGCGCACCAGAACAAGCTGTACGTGGTCACGAACGCGAACGGTTCCGGGGCTGAGATCCATGTTTGGCAGACCACGCCAGGTCCCCAGTTCTTCCTCGGCAATCTCGGCAGTACTGGAAAGCTTATAGCCAATGCCGTCGGGGGCGTTTCCGGGGGATGGGGGAACGATCCCGTCCCTTCAAAAGAATGGTACTGGCTCGGGATCATCAGGGATATCCACCCCAGTGGAGGAAGCGACCCATCCGACTTCATAACCCTCAACGACAAGGTTTGCTTCACCGCGGACAATGGGACCACTGGTCGCGAGCTCTGGGTTACCGATGGCACCTCGAGCGGAACCTCCTTGCTCAAGGACATCAGCCCAGGGACCGGCTCATCGGGCATCACCAACTTCGTGAAACTTGGCACCAAGCTCTACTTCGTTGCCAACGATGGGGTGAAAGGCCGGGAACTTTGGATGACCGATGGCACCACCGCAGGCACCACGATCGTGAAGGACATCAACACACAGCGCGATGCGATGTCACCGATCGCGCTCGGTATCACCAGTGGTTCCAACCCGACTGGAATATATGTCTGGAACAACAAGCTCTACTTCAATGCCGACAATGGCGCGAACGGCTCAGAGATCTGGTGCAGTGATGGCACTGCGGCAGGGACCGTGATGTTGAAGGACATCAACGCAACAGCGGGCGTTGGTTCGAGCCCCAAGAACTTCTCAGGGTACCTGAAACAAGGCTTGGTAAGCGGCGTGATGGTGAACAAGGCCTACCTCACCTTCACAGCGAACGACGGTATAGCTGGCGAGGAGTTGTGGCAAACGGACGGCACAGCGGCCGGTACCGCCCTGCTGAAGGATGTGAAAGCGGGTACCCTAGGATCCAGCCCTTCTGAACTGCGCGGATTGAACAATTCGACAACCGCAGGTACGGTCACGGTCACACACTATTACTACTCCGCCATCGGCGGCAGCAATGGTCGTGAGTTATGGGAATTCCATCCGATGACCGGTACGCACAAGAAGGTATCCCCTGCCGTGGCGCCGAACGCGAACCCCCTGGCCGAGGCGCACAACTGGCCGTGGGTGCAAATGGGCAACGCCCTGTACTTCTACGCCAACTACGACAGCAATGGCGGAGAGTTGTGGAAGGTGAGCCGACCGTAAGTCCGTTGCTTTGCGGACCATGGGCGTCCGAAAAAGCAAGCAGGTACAGTTGAAGGCCCTCCTCGACGATGCCTACGACCGCTACGCCCGTCCGGATTTCATCGGCGAAGACCCGATCCAGATCCCGCGCTCCTTCAGCAAACGGGAGGATGCCGAGATCATCGGTTTCCTGACCGCAACGATCGCCTGGGGCCAGCGCAAGACGATCATCGCCAATGCGCGCAAGCTGGTCGTGCTTCTCGATGAAAGCCCTCATGATTTCGTCCTCAACGCTTCGCCCGAGGAAATGGAAAGGCTGGCACCCTTTGTCCACCGGACCTTCAACGGTACGGACCTGCGGCACTTCGTGGAAGGTCTACGGCACCTCTACAGGATGTATGACGGACTGGAGAACACCTTCCTGGGTCCGCGACCCGAAGGTCCTTGGCGTGCGGCGGAAGGGATCGCCTTGTTCAAGAAGCGTTTCTTCGAGATCGATCACCGACAGCGCACGCAAAAGCACGTCGCCGATCCCGGCAAAGGCAGCAACGCCAAACGCATCAACATGTTCCTGCGTTGGATGGTGCGGCCCGATGATCGCGGCGTTGACCTGGGCCTTTGGAAGAAGATCCGCCCAGCCGACCTGATGGTGCCATTGGATGTGCATACCGGCCACGTGTCGCGTGAACTGGGTTTGCTCACCCGCAAGCAGGACGATTGGAAAGCTGTGGAGGAATTGACCGCCAACCTGCGGGTGATCGACCCTACTGACCCGGTGAAATACGATATCGCACTGTTCGCCATCGGGGTGAATGCGGGGAGGTAGCTCAAGGAGCAGGAGCAGGGGCGATCGTTCCTCCTGCCCTGCTCCTGCTTCCTGCACCTGCCCCTTGAGCGGTTAACTTCGCGCCCGATGTCGTTCCTGCACCCGGCCTTCCTTTGGGCACTTGCCGCCCTGGCCATACCGGTGCTCATCCACCTCTTCCAGCTCCGGAGGTTCAAGAAGATCGATTTCCCGAACGTCCGCTTCCTTGCTGAAGTCAGCATTCAGACGCGTGCCCGCAAGAAGATCCAGCATTGGTTGGTCTTGCTGGCGCGACTGCTGGCACTGACCTGCTTGGTCCTCGCCTTTGCACAGCCCTACATCCCCAGCAGCAACGGGGCGGTGAAAGCCGGTGAACGCGCGGTGGCCTTGTTCATGGACGACAGCTACAGCATGGACGGCCGCAATGCCCAAGGCCGCTTGTTGGACCAGGCCCGCAAAGGCGCGCAAGATGCCGTGATGGCCTACTCCGCCACGGACCGTTTCCAAGTGCTCACCGGCCAGTTCGGTGGAAGGCAACAGATCCTGTTGGGGCGTGATGAAGCCTTGGATGCAGCCGCGCAAGACGAAGTAAGCCCCTACTCGCGCACGTTGAGCAAGGTGCTCGCCCGCCAGCGCGAAGCCTTGGCCAGCAGCGAAGCGCGCACCAAACGCGCCATCCTCTTCACCGATCTGCAACGCAGCGTGACCGATGTGGAGAACTGGACCAACGATACGCTGGTGCCCACGGTGATCGTGCCACTGAGCAGTTCCACGCCGGACAACCTCAGCATCGATTCCGCCTGGTTCTCCTCCCCTGTTCGCCGTGCTGGTCAGGATGAGGTGTTGAACGTGCGCATCCACAACCATGGGGAACAAGAACTGGTGAACGTCCCGTTGCGCTTGGACATCGATGGACGACAGCGCGCGGTAGCCACCTTCAGTGTGGAAGGCGGTGCCGTGGTGGACACGACGCTACGTTTCCTCGGCGATGGACCGGGCGATCATTGGGGCGTGGTCAGCGTGAGCGATCAGCCCGTTGTGTTCGATGACAAGCTCTACCTCGCCTACCAAGTGAGCGATCGCCTGCGCGTGATGCTCGTGACCGGGGCCGATACCGAAGGCGACCGTTCGGTGACCAGCGTGTTCGGTGGCGATAGCACGCACACCTTCAGCACACAGCCGTACCGCGCGATCGACCTCTCGCTATTGAAGGAACAGGACCTCGTGGTGTTGAACGCCCTGCCCGATGTCCCCAGCGGATTGGCGCGCGCCTTGACGGATTTCGTTGCATCCGGTGGAAGCGTTGCCGTGTTCCCACCGAGCAAGGGCGATCCTTCCCAGTACGCTGCGTTCTTCGCATCCGTCGGCGCAGCAGCACCCACACGCATGGACACCGCTACCGTGCGCGTGGACCGCATCGATCTGGAGGAACCCTTCTACCGCGCGATCTTCCAGACCATGCCGCGCAACGTGGAATTGCCCGTGGTGCGCGAACGCTGGAACGTGCGGCCCGCAGCGGGCAGCGATGTGTTGTTGCGCTTGCAGGATGGCTCGTCCTACCTCTCCCGTTCGTTGCGCGGCGAAGGATCCGTGTACCTCTGCGCGGCGCCCTTGGCGGAGGCTTCGAGCAACCTCACACGCCATTCGCTCTTCGCCACCTCGCTCTTGCGCATGGCGGAACTGAGCCGTCCGATGGGCGCGCTGTACTACACCATCGGCGATGAGGCGAGCATCCCCATGGACGGCACCGAACCCACCGGCGATGAACCGCCGCATGTGAAGGGCGCCAACGGCATCGACCTCGTTCCCGAAGTGCGCCGCACACCCGGCCGCACCAACTTGATGCTGCACGATCAGGACCTGCCCGACGGCCCCTACTTCATCACCAGCGGTACCGATACGTTGCGTGCCATTGCGCTGAACCTGCCGCGTCGCGAAAGCGACCTGCGCGCCTACACGCCGGATGAACTGCAAGCGCTGATCACCGAGCGCGGCCTCACCTCCTTCTCGGTCCTCACCGACAGCGCGAACGATCTTTCGTTACGTTTGAACGAGCTCGACCAGGGACGGAAATTGTGGAAGTGGTTCATCCTGTTCGCGCTCCTGTTCCTGGCCGCTGAAGTCTTCCTCATCCGCTACGTCAGATGAACGAGCTCATCCTTCGCAAGGTCACGGTGGTGGATCCCGGCGGTCCGCACCACGACAGCACTGTGGACATTTTGATCCGCGATGGCGTGATCGTGAAAGTGGGCGAACGTGTCAGCGCGAAGGAAGCGCAAGAAGTGAAGATCGATGGTGCCCATGCCAGCCCCGGCTGGGTGGATCTGCGCGCGCATTTCCGCGACCCCGGTGAAGAGTGGAAACAAGGGATCACGAACGGCTTGGACGCCGCCGCCGCCGGTGGTTTCACCGCCGTGGCCGTACTTCCCAGTACGGAGCCTGTGATCGACGACCGTTCCGGTATCGGTTATCTGTTGCAACAAGCGAAGGACCATCCCGTGCGCTTGCTGCCGATCGGTGCACTCACCAAGGGATTGAAAGGCCAGCAATTAGCCGAACTGCACGACCAGCGCGAAGCCGGTGCCGTAGCCTTTTCCGATGACCAGCACAGCGTGCGCAACAGCCGCTTGATGCTGCTCGCGCTGCAATACAGCGCAGGGATGCACGCCAAGGGGATCCCCGTGATGGTGTTCCCCAACGACCCTGACCTGAGCAAGGGCGGACAGATGCACGAAGGCCCCATGAGCACGCGCCTCGGCATGAAGGGTCTGCCACCGCTGGCGGAAACGCTCGCCCTGCAGCGGGACCTCGCCCTGCTCGAATACACGGGCGGCCATCTGCACGCTGCCACGATCTCAACAGCGGAAAGCGTTGAACTGATCCGCCAGGCGAAGGCGAAGAAGTTGCACGTGACGGCATCCGTTGCCGCGCACAACCTCCTGCTGGACGACGGCTGCCTGCGCGGCTTCGAGACCTGCTACAAAGTGCTGCCCCCCTTGCGCGATGCACACCACATCGAAGCGCTGCGCGAAGGCGTGAAGGACGGCACCATCGACGCCATCGTGAGTGACCACCGCCCCGAAGATCGCGAACACAAGGTGCTGGAATACGGCCCCGCCGCCTTCGGCATCATCGGTCTGGAGACCGCCTTCGCTGTGGCCAATACGGCCGTGAAAGGCCGCATGTCTTTACGCCGCTTGATCGAACGTTTCGCCAATGGCCCGCGCGCCGTGTTGGGCGTACCCAAAGTGCATATTGCTGAAGGCGCAAAAGCCGACATCACCCTCTTCGATCCCGAAGTGGATTGGACCTGTGGTGAGGAAGACCTAGTGAGCAAGAGCCACAACACGCCGTTCCTGGGGCAGCGGTTGACGGGAAGGCCTGTTGGCGTTCTGGTGGGGAATGCGGTGAGGATGGCGCCTGCGCATTCAGTGGTTGGGGCCTGAGCGGAACTACAATGCACCCTGGGCTGGCACGCTTGATCTTGGATTACCAAGCGGCAGTAAAGCGTGCGGTCGATCTCATGTTTGCATCGGGCATTCCCATACCCGCAAGTACAATGGATTGGGTCGTCAACAAGATCCCACAGCGTGGAACACTCGCTGGCGGCATTCGTTATTTCAAGCATGGATACGGTTGCCTTGTGGAACTACCCGAAGCCGTTGTGGATTTCGATTTTGGAGCCAACGGAGAGATCAATGGTTTCGATGTATGGAGGCTTGAACGGTTCGCCGGACCTAACCTGGCCGAATATGGCTTTTCCGACAAGCGTCAATTAGAAACCGCATTCAAGGCCGGAATAGCGAGCGGATCAGTGCTCTACTCCGGATATATCCTCTACTACCTCACCACCGATCGTAGAGAGCCACCTGAAGCCTTCTATGCTACAATAGAAAAGGATCGTGTGAAGGACCAAACCAGAGACTTCAAGATCAAGACGCCGAACGCAGCCAGTTCGCGTTACTGCTGGATAACCCCATTCTTCATCGGGGGCATCGCATTAATCATCCATAGCCTCATCGAATTGAGCTTCAACCACGCAGCGTTGTTGCCCAATATGGGCTTTGGTGTATTCAGACCGATCGGCAAAGTCGGGATTGCCTTGGTCATCCTAGGTACGGACCAGTTGATGAGGCGGCTCATTCAGGATAAGAGGATCCTCTGGGCGGTTCAGCTAGTGATCATTCTGCTGGCTATCGTGATACAACTTTGATCAAAGGCTCTGCAGCCAACTTTGTTCAATGCAGACATTACCTCTTCGTGTAAGACTACTGATCTTTCTAGTCTTCTCGATCCTAACGCTGTTTACGCCGATGATGCTTCGGCTTATTCTCCGGTACAAGCTGGGGATCGTAACAGGGCTAGGACCTTGGTCGGAATGGGCCACCTTTGGAGCAGTTCTTCATGTTGGGTTCTGGCTACTACTCAGGTACCAGAGCATCAAAACCGTCGCAATTGCACTTGTCGTGATCGCACTGGTTACGCTACTGCTCGGCAGCACCGTTCACCTATTTGAGAATGACCTTTCTGACCTGGTCGATGTACTCCCTGCTCTTGGGTTCGTCACAGGCGGGATCGTGCTGGGCTGGGAGTTGCTCTACAGGCTATCGGTCGGGCAAAGGCTCACCTAGGCCAACACCGCTGCCAAAGGCCGCATGCCCCTACGCCACCTCATCAAACGCTTCACCCACGGCCCGCGCGCCTTACTGGGCCTGCCCCGCGTACAAATCGCCGATGCCACACCAGCCAACATCACCCTCTTCGATCCCGAAGTGGATTGGACGTGTGGTGAGGAAGATCTGGTGAGCAAGAGCCACAACACGCCCTTCCTGGGGCAGCGGTTGACAGGGAGGCCTGTTGGCGTTGTGGTGGAGAATGCGATGCGGATGGTGCCTGCGCATTCGGTGGTCGGGGCCTGAGAGGCGGAGTACCTGCAGGGTTTAAGCCGTGAAGATCCACGACCTGATCATGTCCTCGCAATGCGCGATGGATCCATGATGGACCGAAAAGCCGAAGGGCCGCCCCACCTGGGCGACCCTTCACACATGCTATTCAGGTGGCCGTTCCGGAGAAGGCCAATGGTCTACTGGAACACGATGGGCACTGGGGACGCGATGGAATGACTCACAGCAGAGCCGATGTTGGGGATCGAGTAACAGCCTTTGTCGCAAACATTGAGCTTGTCAATGCAGTCAGATAGTTCAGCATCTGTTACAGGGTCGGGCATTTCTATATGATAACAAGTGTCAAAAGAATCCCAGCAGCTAGTCAGACATTTCTGACGCTCCGGGCTGATACCTGTTGGTTTCATGCTCTCTGTGATATCTCCCGGGATCTCGAGCATGCCTAGCCTCTTGCCATTAAAATAAAGGAGTGCAGAGGTAGAGCCTCTGGTCATAGAGGTAGAGCCCATGACCACATACTGTATCACTCTAGACCCTACTGTAACGGATTTGAGCTGCCCAAAGGTTGAAAGCTTGCCGGTTTTCAAGAGTGTAGCATACTGCGCTTGGGAGTAGGCCGTGGCGTTCATCGTATTGTTGGTGCGCAGGAAGTTCTTCGTTACCGCTCCCGGGGTTGTGGCCTTCGCGGTGTAGTACTCCACACCCGTGGTCAGCACAGACTTGGTGCTCACTTTGTATGCGGTGCCGGAAACCGTGAACGTTTGGCCCACAGTGGGAGCGGTCGTGGTCGTGGGGGGTATGGTCGTGGAGGGTCTCGTTTGTGCAAAAACGCCAGCGGTGGCGAACAACAGCGAAGTGGTAAACAATGCGGTACGCGTTCTCATGGTTCTTGTGCCCAGCGGGTTTAGTGGAGATTTCAGGGCATGTCAAAGCAAACGCGACGTTCGCCTTGCATCAATACCCACTTAGGGGTACATTCTAAACCGTTGCAGGCTCTCTCACAAAGGACCCTGCAACGCAGACACAACCGAGCGAGCAAGCAAGCCACAACACGCCCTTCCTAGGGCAGCGGTTGACTCGAAGGTCTTCTGGCGTTGTGGTGGGAAATGCGGTGCGTGTGGCGCCTGCGTTCGCGCTGGTTGGGGCTTGATCGATCCTCGCAGTAGTCAACCGATCTGAGCTTCTCTTTTGGTTACGGTCGACGAGAACCCCTATGCTGAAGCGTAAGGCTTCCACGCCCTACGCTATTGTACGGAGCCTGAAGCTGCGTGTTGCCAGGAGGACAAGTAGCTAAGCATCGGTCCATTCAATGGGCCATGCTGCGCTCCGCTCAGACGAGATCCGCGGACAGGATTCCACCCGATCACTACAACGGTGTGATGCAAGACCAATACTGCAGGTAGTACCCACTTGTAGTGAAGGGTTGCCCGTTGGCACCGTTCTTGTCCGCACGCGATCGATGCAACGTGCCCTGCGCATAACGCGATCTGCCTTCGATCACTTGATCGGCACCACTATCCGTGGAAAGAAGATACTGATGCCAACGAAAGTGACCCACCATCCTGTTGACCTGGCCTCCAAATTCCAGAAAAAGGTGCCACATTCGAGAACTCGTCGATAGCCCTATCACACCACCCTCAACGAATCGCTCAACCTCATGACCCGCCTCCTGCTCTCCGCTATCACCTTGGCCTTTGGACTCTCTTCGTGGGCACAGACCGTCAAGTTGACCACGACACCCGTAACGTCCCCAGGCATAGCCGCTGCCACAAGTGGTGGAACGCTGAGCGTCTCGGGTGCAACGATACAAGCACGCGGTGTGTGCTGGGCGACCAAGCAGTTGCCAACGGTGGCCGATAATAAGACCATGGATGGAACCACCACAGGTACGTACGTAAGTTCGCTAACGGGCCTCACCGGCGGCACCACGTATTTCGTCCGGGCCTATGCGGTGTCCAACTTAGGTACCACGTACGGCAACGAGATCTCCTTTACTACGGGAACATTGGCCGCACCGCCGGTGCTCTTGACGCTTGACATCACCGCAGTGACCACGACAAGTGCGAACTGCGGTGGCACCATTACCAGTGCTGGCTTGGGATCTGTCTCCGCTAGGGGCGTGTGCTGGAGCACAACGCAGAACCCCACCGTAGCATTGGCCACCAAGACCTCCAACGGCACTGGCACAGGTTCTTTCACATCCACCCTTACAGGTCTGGCACCGGGTACCACGTATTTCGTCAGGGCTTATGCGACCAACAGCACCGGCACCGGCTATGGGCTCCAGGTGTCCTTCACCACACCATCGCCGGGCATTGCGCTCACTACAACGGTAGCAAGCAGCATAGGGACAACGACGGCCGTTTCGGGCGGCAACATCACCAACGGCGGCAGTTCGGCCGTAACGGCGCGTGGTGTGTGTTGGAGCACGTCACCAGGCCCTACCGCAGCGTTGGCCACCAAAACATCCAACGGCTCCGGTACAGGGGTTTTCACCTCGAGTATTACCGGCCTGACAACGAACACCAAGTACTATGTGCGCGCCTATGCGAACAACAGCACCGGAACAGCTTACGGCAACGAGGTATCGTTCACCACGGCGATGGCTTTGCCCGAGCTCGCATCGCCAGGCTCAGGTGCAGCCGCACTGAATTCCATAACGCCGACCAGCGCCATCGTTGGCGGTAACGTTTTCAAGGAGGGCGGGGCGCCTGTAACGGCCCGCGGTATCTGTTGGAGCACATCTCCCGCGCCTGTTGTTTCATTGCCGACGAAGAGCAACAACGGCTCCGGGACAGGGGGGTTCATGGCGAACCTGACAGGTCTGGCACCGTTGACCAAGTACTACTACCGCGCTTACGCCACCAACGGCGCGGGCACGGCGTATGGCGAAGAAGGCTCCTTTACCACCTTCACCGGATCCCTACCTGTGCTTGCGACCGTGCAACCGATGCCGCTATCCGGCAGCACCGCGCTGTCCGGCGGGAACATCACCAACCAAGGTACATCCGCAGTAACCAGCCGCGGCGTGTGCTGGAATACCTCCCCCCAACCCACCGTGGCCCATAGCAAGGTCAATAGTGGAAGTGGCACAGGAGCGTTCGAGGCGACACTGACCAGCGTGGGCGGTACGAGCACCTATTATGTGCGGTCCTTTGCAGTGAACGGTTCGGGAACGGCCTACGGGCCCGAAATGACATATACCCCACCGGCCTTGCCCGTGGTAACGACAGCGGAATTGACCAACCTGACTGCAGGCCCGACCACAGCGCAGGCCACGGGTGGAGGGAATGTATTGAACATCAATACCGGTGGTGGAGCGACCCGAGGGCTGGTCTGGGGTACGGCTCCAGGGCCAACGATCGCGCTGTCTACTAAGACCACCACGACCGGGCAACCAGGCACCTTCACGGGTTCGTTCACCGGGACACCGAACACCACCTATTACATAAGGGCCTACGCCACAGATAGCCGGGGCACGGGATACGGTAACGAGATCGTGTTCACCACCCCTTCGTACCTGCCGATACTCACCACAGGAGCGGTTACAGCCATCACCACCACGTCTGCGACCATGGCGGCCGAGGTGATCAACGCTGGATTTCAGCCGGTGGTCGGTCGAGGGGTCGTATATGGAACCTACCCTGGACCAGCACGAACAACCGCCAGCACCGTTTCGAACGATACCAAAGCTGTCACCGTGGGTTCTGGCGTAGGAGCGTTCTCGGCGAACATCACCGGTCTCAAGTATGGTACCACCTATTACATCCGACCGTATGCCGTGAACAGCAGCACGCCTTTCGTGATCGGGTATGGGCCCGAGATCACCTTCACTACGGCGATGCCACCGATAGCCACCACTGCGGCAACTTCCATCACCACCAATTCGGCGGTGTGTGGCGGAGCCATCACCAGTGCCATCGGTGGCACCGTCACCGCACGCGGCGTATGCTGGGATACACGCCCCGACCCCACCGTAGCCCTGACGACCAAGACGCAGAACGGGACCGGCACCGGGACCTTCACGGCCAACCTCACAGGCCTGGACGTACTGACCCAATACTTTATCCGCGCCTATGCCACAGTTGGAACGAATACCGTGTATGGAGAACAGCGCAGCTTCAATACAGCAGGCCCACCCGTACAGGACATCGATGGGAACTCGTACGACGTGATCGGTCTGGGCACACAGGTCTGGTTCAAACAGAACCTGAAGACCAGCAAGTACAGGAACGGGGAGGTCATCGGCCAGAATCTGTCGGCCAGTGCATGGTCGACCACAACCACTGGAGCGTGTGCAGAGTATTCGGATTCACCCTTAAACGGTGCGAAATACGGTAAGCTGTATAATTTCCATGCCGTCGTTGATCCGAGGAACGTGTGCCCAACGGGCTGGCGTGTACCTGATATGACGGATTGGCAAACGCTGTATGGATACCTTCAAGAACGCAGTGAGTTCACGGGTGGAATTGTGAAAACCACAGGAACAACCGCAGCCGGTAACGGTGACTGGCAGGCACCTAACGCGCTTGCCACGAACAGCACTGGCTTCAGTGTTTTACCAGCAGGGAGCCGCAATCGGACGGGGGACTACGTTAGCCTTGGTAGCACCTCCAACATCTGGCATCGCACGGAGCAACCCGGAACCACCGAGGCGTACTCCGTGAAAGTTTATAGTTCTGGTGGCTTTATGGACCTGGGCGTGCGGATCGATCGCAACCAAGGGGCAAGTGTCCGTTGTATCCGCTAGTAGATCCGCCGAACCACAAGCGGGTGCCGGGGCGGGTTGGCACATGGGCTACCCGCAACGGCTCTGGTGCATGCAGTCGTGACTCGTCCTGAAATGGGTTTGCCGCAAAGCCGCGACCCATGGCATGCCAGACCCGTCCTGCAAGATGATCCGGAACCGGCCTTAGCCCTTCTGCTTCGCGAACCAGCGCGCGTGCAGCGTTGGTCTGCGCGGCGTGCCATCGTCGCTGCTGTGCACGTAGCCGAAGGGCTTTAAGCCGGGCACATGATCGAAGGCCACCTTTGAACATTCGCAGGGTCTTCGCTTCGGGTCCTTGCGCAGGCTTAACGTGGAAGATCCATCCCAAAGCCTGCGGGCCGCTGGCTTATGATGGACCACATGCAGAAGGGTCGCCCAAAACAGGCGGTCCTTCCTGGTACCATGTTGTATGGTCAAGATCACTTACTGCAACACGATCGGCTTCACCGATGGGATGATGTGGATCCCATTCGGGGTTTTGGTCGTGTGGGCAGCATTGCAAGCTGCTACACAGGGATCATACAGGCTTTTGCCGTCCTTGTCCACACCTGCAACAATGCACTTGGTCTTGCAAACGACGTTCAAGCACCTTGTGCGATCGGCACCGGTGTACCCCTGACAGACGGTCGGATCGTCGACACGCTTGGGAGCCATGGAGATGTTGCCGACATATTCGAACACCCGCAATTGACCTTCGACCACCGCCAATAACACCGTTGACTCCGATACTCGCTTATCCTCCTCCTCGCACGACGGGCACTTGCCTACGGTCGTGTAGCTCATGTTCACACCGTTCACGCTCTGTTGGCCGAGCGTGCCGAACGCGGACAATTTGCCCGTACTTAGGAATGCCGCATACTTCGCCTGTGTAAATAGTGTGGGATTATAGGTACCGTTCGTGCGCAGGAAGTTCACTGCTGCGGACTTCGGAGTGGCCTTCATCGTATAATACTCAACACCCGGTGCGAGTTGCGCCTTGGTGCTCACGACGTAGGAAGTGCTATTGATCGTGATCGATGCCCCTACATTGGCCGGGGCTTGAGCGAAGCTTCCGGATGTCGTGCATAGCAGCAGGCCGGTGAGAAGTGTTCTTGTGCTGGTCCTCATGTTCACGGTATTGGAATTACGGGAGGGTGTTGTAGATCAATGACCAAAGCAACATGTGACCCGACCAGATAACAATACCCATAAAGGGGTACATGGTGCTGTCGGCCACTCTCCCGGCAGCCCGTGCAACTGAACCGCTGATGCACGCGTGGGAGCAGCGGTGCTTCAGGATGGAGCGTCCTAAACCTCCGCAGGATCTTCGTTTCAAGACCGTGCGGCTCCCGTGCTCCTACCCCGTCCTGAAATGGGTTTACCGCAAAGCAGCGACCCATGGCATGCCAGACCCGTCCTGCAAGATGATCCGAACCGGCCTTAGCCCTTCTGCTTCGCGAACCAGCGCGCGTGCAGCGTTGGTCTGCGCGGCGTGCCGTCGTCGCTGCCGAGCACGTAGCCGAAGGGCTTCAGGCCGGGCACATGATCGAAGGCCACCTTGAGCACGGCCGTGAGGGGGATGGCCAGGAACATGCCCGGTATGCCCCAGAGTGCGCCACCGATCATCACCACGATGATGGACACCAACGCGTTCAGCTCCACCCGCGATGCCACCACGTTGGGCACGATGAAGTTGTTGTCGATGAACTGCACGGCGCTGTAAAGCGCCAGCACCCAAAGCGCGGCGCTGGGTTCCATGGTGGCCAGGGCGATCACCATGGGCAGTACGGTGGCGATGATCATGCCGATGTAAGGGATGAGGTTGAGCACGGCGGCGATCACGGCCAGCAGCAAGGCGTACGGCACACCGATGATGAGCAGGCCGGCGAAGTTGAGCACGGTAACGATGCCCGCCTGCAGGATCAGGCCGATGAGGTAGCTCTGCGCAACGCCCTTCGCACCTTGCAGCATGTGGTGTACGGCGCCCAGCTCGGCAGGGCCGAACAACTGATCGATGAAGGTGAGGAGCAGCCGCTTGTAAAGGAGGAAGAGGAAGGTGAACACCGGCAGCAGGAAGGCGAAAGCGAACACGCTGCCCATGGTGATGAGGGCACCGCCCACCAGCGCACCGCCCCGGGTCATGCTCTCCTTCTTCGCCGTGGCCAGCGCGTCGTCCACGGTCTTGGTATCCAGGTCCGTGCGCGACACCACCCAGGTCTCCAGTTTCTCGCCCAGCGCGCCCACCTTCTCCTCCAAACCCGGCAAGCTCGCGCTGAAGTGCGCGGCCTGGGTGATGATGAAGTACGACAGCCCGGCAGCGCAGGCCATAGCCAGCAGCACGGCGATGGCGATGGCCACCACGCGGTTCAGGCCGCGGCGCGCCAGGAAGTTCACCAACGGATTCAGCAGCAGGGCCAGCAGCAGCGCGAAAAGCAAGGGTACCACGATGGGCTGCGCCTGCACCAGGCCATAAACGAACGCGACCAGGCCCAGCACGATGAGTGCCAGCTTCTGGTACACCGGTTGGATCACATGCGGATGTGTGGGCGTAGCGGGTTCGTTCATGGCGCAAGGGGAGCGGTGATCAACGCTGCCCCGCGAAGGTATCCTGTCATGATCCCCGCAGGGCGCTCGATAGTTCGTGGCTCAGTGGCCCGCAAAGGAGTCCTTGGCCCCCCCTCGGCTCTTTGTACGCCCGATCAACCGTCCATGGATCTTTGCATGCGAATTGGATCCGGGATCCCACCTTTGCGCCCCGAAACCCCTATTTGCATGAAGAACAACCGTTCGTTCCTTACCGGTATGGCCGCCATGGTCACCGGCACTGTCGTACTGATCTCTTGCGGCAGCGCAGAGCACAAGGAGCAGGCCGCTGCGGTGGCCCCGCCGCCGGTGGTGGACATGAAGGACTTTTTCAAGAACCCCGAGAAGTCCAGCTTCCGGATCAGCCCCGATGGCCAGTACATCAGCTACCTGGCGCCCTGGAAAGGCCGCATGAACATCATGGTGCAGAAGGTGGGCAGCACCGAGCCGGTGCAGGTGACCAAGGACACCATCCGCGATATCGGCGGTTACTTCTGGAAAGGCGACCGCATCCTGTACAGCCGCGACATCAATGGCGACGAGAACTACATCGTCTTCAGCGCCAGCATCGATGGTACGGATGTAAAGGCCTTGACCCCGGAGAAGGGCGTGGTGGCCGGCATCCTCGACGACCTGGACAACGTGGCCGGCATGGAGCAGAGCGTGATGGTGCAGATGAACGACCGCGACGCACGCGTGTTCGATCCGTACGTGATCAACGTGGTAACGGGCGAGCGCAAGGCGATGTACGACAACAGCAAGGACAACTACGAAAGCTGGGTCACCGACCACAACGGCGTCATCCGCATGGCCACCAAGACGGATGGTGTGAACACCACCATCTTCTACCGTGCCAACGTCAAGGAGGCCTTTGCACCGTACATGACCACGGGCTTCAAGGACAGCTGGGCACCACAGATGTTCACCTTCGACAACGTGAACCTGATCGTGAACCACAACCTGAACGGCCGCGACAAGAGCGCGATCGTGGAGTGGGACCTAGCGGGCAAGAAGGAGATCAAGGTGATCGCCGAGAACGCCGACTACGACATGGGCAGCGTGGACTACAGCAAGAAGCGCAAGGTGCTCACCATGGCCACCTGGACCGGCGCCAAGAGCGAGCGCATGTTCCTGGACAAGGAGACCGAAGCCATGTACGGCAAGCTGGCCCCGAAATTCGAAGGACTGGATTACTGGGTGTACGGCGAGGACGACACCGAGACCAAATTCCTGGTGTGGGCCGGCAACGATCGCGACCCCGGCACCTATTACAGCTACGACCTCACGACGGACAAGCTGGAGAAACTCGCGAGCCTGCGTCCGTGGATAGACCCTGCACAGATGGCCGTGATGGAGCCCATCACCTACACCAGCCGCGATGGTTTGACCATACACGGTTACCTCACCCTGCCTGTCGGTCGTGAAGCGAAGGGACTGCCTTTGGTGGTGAACCCGCACGGTGGCCCATGGGCACGGGACCAGTGGGGCTTCAACCCCGAAGTGCAACTGCTGGCGAACCGTGGTTATGCGGTGTTGCAGATGAACTTCCGCGGCAGCACCGGCTACGGTCGCAAGTTCTGGGAGGCCAGCTTCAAACAATGGGGCAAGACCATGCAGGACGACATCACCGACGGTGTTGACTACCTGGTGAAGAGCGGCAAAGTCGACCCGAAGCGTGTGGCCATCTACGGCGCCAGCTACGGAGGTTACGCCACGTTGGCGGGCATCACCTACACGCCGGACCTCTATGCCGCCGCCGTGGATTACGTGGGTGTGAGCGACCTGTTCACCTTCCAGCGCAACGTGCCAGCCTACTGGGCACCCTTCCGCGACATGATGTACGAGATGGTGGGCGACCCGGTGAAGGACAGCCTTCTGCTTGACGAAGGATCACCCGCCCGTCATGCGGACAAGATCAAGACCCCGCTGTTCATCGCCCAAGGGGCCAACGATCCGCGTGTGAAGAAGAGCGAAAGCGACCAGATGGTGGCCGCCCTGAAAGCCCGTGGCGTTGAGGTGGAGTACATGGTGAAGGACAACGAGGGCCACGGTTTCCACAACGAGGAGAACCGCTTCGATTTCTATACGGCCATGGAGCGCTTCCTGGACACCCACATCGGTAGCGGGTACACCCCAGCGGCTGAGGAGAAGAAGGCGATGTAAGGCCTTGGTGAAGGTGATCATCGCGAACGGCGGCTCCATCGGGGTCGCCGTTCATCGTTAGAGAACCTCTGCAGGCCCGCTCGTAAAGAGCCTAGCACCTCAACGCCGAACCCAGGTCAGAGCCACGACACGCCGTTACCAAGACAGCGCCTAAGGAATTTTATGTCGGCTTAATGTCCCCCCCTTGTAGCCCGGCCTAATTTTGGCACCGGTTATAATGCTGGCATTAGCGCGACACACCGTCTTCGGCTTCCTGCTGTTCCTTCTGGGGGCGCAGATCGCGTGCTTCGGTGGCGTATTCCAGGATCCTGCTGATGGCAACCCGGCCGGTGCCTATTTGAATGGCATAGGTGACCAGCTCTGCGCACAGCAGAATATGCGTGCGCCGTTCTTCTTCCAGTTCGCGCTAACGGAGATCAACGAGAACGAGGCTGAGACCGAACGTTGCTTCGCTCCTTCCGACGATGGATCCTTCGACCCCCGCAGGGTCGACCCGCCGCTGCATTTGAAGTGCCGTGAGGTTGGCACGTTCCTGCGGCATGGTGATCCCTGTGCCAGATTTTCCGCGGGCGTGCGAGAGCATCTGCGGATGGCGGTATTCCTGATCTAGTCGGGTATGGATCGCCTATGGGCGGTCCCCTCCTAGTCCCGCATTTCTTCAAGCGCCGCAGGACCCATCGCGGCGCGCATCGGATGCCCGGCATCCACCAAGATCCCTTATCGCAAACGCCATGGAAAAAGTCACGTTCAAGCAGATCGTTCATTCCACCCTCGCCTGCATCCTTTTGTTGGGTGCCGCAGGCTGTCATTCGGATCAGCACAAGGCCGAGGAGCAGGTGCGGTTCCTGGCAACATCCCCGTTCCGCACGGATACACTGGTCTCGCGGGACTATGTGTGCCAGATCCACTCCATCCAGCACATCGAGTTGCGCGCCCTGGAGAAAGGCTACCTGGACGGCATCTTCGTGGACGAAGGCCAGCATGTGAAGCAAGGGCAGTTGATGTTCCAGATCCGGCCGGTGCTCTACCAGGCGGATGTGAACAAGGCCGCTGCGGAAGCCAAGTACGCCGAGATCGAATACCGGAATACCAAGGCCTTGGCCGATAGCAACGTGGTGTCGCCGAACGAGCTGGCACTTGCCGATGCCCGCTGGGAGAAGGCCCGGGCCGAACTGGCCATGGCACAGGCGCACCTCGGCTTCACCGAGATCCGGGCACCGTTCGATGGGATCATGGGCCGCTTCCATGTGCGAAAGGGAAGTCTACTGGACGAAGGGGATCTGCTCTCCGAGCTCTCCGACAACAGCACCATGTGGGTCTATTTCAATGTACCCGAAGCGGAGTACCTGGCCTACCAGCGGAACGAGGAGGCCGAGAACGGCCGGAAGGTGCGGTTGAAGATGGCCAACGGCGAACAATTCGAGACCGACGGCGAGATCACGGCCATTGAATCGGACTTCAACAACACCACGGGGAACATCGCCTTCCGGGCCACGTTCGCCAATCCGCACGGATTGTTGCGGCACGGGGAAACGGGGAGCATCCTCATGGATACACCGTTGAAGAACGTGCTCATGATCCCGCAGAAGGCGACGTTCGAGGTGCTTGACCACCGCTACGTGTATGTGATCGGGAAGGACAGCGTGCTGAAGACCGAGCCGATCACCGTGGGGCAAGAGCTCCAACACCTGTTCGTGATCACCGAGGGGTTGAAGGAGGGCGACAAGATCCTGCTGGAAGGCCTGCGCAAGGTGAAGGACAAGGAGCACATCAACTACCGGTTCGTTCCGGCTGATTCCGTAGTGACGCATTTGGGGCTTTACGCAGAGTGATCGGACCAACACCAACGAACCATGTTCAGGAACTTCATCCATCGCCCGGTACTGGCCATCGTCATTTCGGTGCTCATCGTCTTCATGGGCCTGCTTTCAATACAGCAGCTGCCCACTTCACAATTCCCGGAGATCGCGCCCACGACGGTGAACATCTTCATCGCCTACCCGGGTTCCAGCGCAGAGGTGCTCACGAAGTCGACCATCATCCAGTTGGAGACGGCGATCAACGGGGTACAAGGCATGCGGTACATCGCATCGGATGCCACGAGCGCCGGAGAAGGGACCATCCGCATCATCTTCGAACCGGGCACAGATCCCAACCAGGCCGTTGTGCGCGTGAAGACCCGCGTAGACCAAGTGATGCCCAACCTGCCTTTGCTGGTCCAGCGCGAAGGGGTCATCATCACGCCGGTGCAGCCGAGCATGTTGATGTACGTGAACCTCTACGGCAAAGGCAAGGACGCCGACGAACTGTTCCTGTACAACTACGCCTTCACCCAGTTGATCCCCGAGATCCAGCGGATACCGGGCGTGGCACAGGCGCAGATCCTCGGCAGCCGCAAGTACGCCATGCGGGTGTGGATGAAACCCGATCGCATGCGGGCCTACAACATCTCCGCAGAGGACGTGATGAAGGCCATGGAAGAACAGAGCCTGATCGCTCGGCCCGGCCGTCTCGGACAGAGCTCCGGCATCAATGCCCAATCGCTGGAATACGTACTCGTCTACAAAGGCCAGTACAACGAACCGGAACAGTACCGGAACATCATCATCCGCGCGAACGAGGAAGGCGAAATGATCAAGCTGCGCGACATCGCGGATGTGGAACTGGGCAGCGAGTTCTTCGACATCTATTCCAACCTGGACGGCCAGCCCTCCGCTTCCATTGTATTGAAACAGACCCTTGGCAGCAATGCTGGCGAGGTGATCGAGCAGGTCAAGGAAAAGCTGAAGGAACTACAGGACTTCATGCCGCCCGGTGTGGACTACAAGGTGAGCTATGACGTGAGCAAATTCCTGGACGCCTCAGTTGAGCAGGTGCTGCACACGTTGCGCGATGCCTTCATCCTGGTGGCCATCGTGGTATTCCTCTTCCTGGGTGATTGGCGCTCCACGCTGATCCCGATCATCGCCGTGCCGGTGTCATTGATCGGTGCCTTCTTCATCATGCAGCTGTTCGGGTTGTCCATCAACCTGATCACGCTGTTCGCCTTGGTGCTCGCCATCGGTATCGTGGTGGATGATGCGATCGTGGTGGTGGAAGCGGTCCACGCCAAAATGGAATCCGAGCACCTATCGCCTTACAACGCGGTGAAAGTGGTCATGGGCGAGATCGGTGGTGCCATCATTGCGATCACCTTGGTGATGGTCTCGGTGTTCATCCCCATCTCGTTCATGACCGGTCCCGTGGGCGTGTTCTACCGCCAGTTCGCCATCACCATGGCGGGCTCCATCATCCTTTCCGCAGTCGTGGCGCTGACGTTGACACCGGTGCTCTGCGCCATGATCCTGAAAAACAACCATGGCCAGGTGAAGAAGAAGACGCCGATCGATCGTTTCATTGACTGGTTCAACCGCGGCTTCGAGAAGATCACCGGGCGCTACATCCGGATCCTGAACGTTACAGTGGCGCGCCGGGTGGTCACCTTCGGCTCGCTGGTCGCCTTCTGCGCGGGCATCTGGGCCACGAGCTTGGTGTTGCCGGAAGGCTTCATCCCCAGCGAGGATCAGGGTACCATCTACGCGATCATCCAGACCCCACCGGGATCCACGCTCGAGAAGACCAACGAGGTGGCGCGCGACCTGCAGAAGATCTGCGAAGAGATCCCCGCCGTGGAGTCCGTCTCCTCCCTGGCCGGTTACGAGATCATGACCGAGGGTCGCGGCTCCAACGCCGGTACCTGCCTCATCGACCTGAAGCCGTGGGGCGAACGGCACGGCACCGTGCTGGACGTGATGGAAGAGCTGGAGGAGAAGACCAAGGACATGGGTGCCGTGATCGAGTACTTCGAGCCCCCGGCCGTTCCTGGTTTCGGTTCCTCGGGCGGTTTTTCCTTGCGAATGGTCGACAAGACCAACTCCACCGACTACCACGAGTTCGAGCGCATCAACAACGACTTCATGGATGCCCTGCGCAAGCGCAAGGAGCTCACCGGCCTGTTCACTTTCTACGCGGCCAACTTCCCGCAGTACGAGATGATCATCGACAACAAGGCGGCGATGCAGAAAGGCGTGTCCATCGGCAAAGCGGTGGAGAACCTGAACATCCTCATCGGCAGTACATACGAGCAGGGCTTCATCCGCTTCGGCCGTTTCTTCAAGGTGTATGCCCAGGCTGCGCCGGAATACCGACGCTATCCTACCGATCTCGAAGGGTTGTTCGTGAAGAACGAAGCCGGTCTGATGGTGCCCTACTCCTCGTTCATGAAGTTCGAGAAGCGTCTTGGGCCCAACGAGATCACGCGGTACAACATGTACAACTCGTCCGCCATCCGGGGTCTTCCCTCCGACGGCTTCACCAGCGGCGATGCCATCAAGGCCATTCAGGAGGTGGCAAAAGAGACGCTGCCGCGCGGCTACGATATCGCTTGGGAGGGATTGTCCTATGACGAAGCCAAACGCGGGAACGAGGCCATCTACATCTTCGCTGTGGTACTCATCTTCGTTTACCTGGTGCTGGCCGCGCAGTACGAGAGCTTCGTGCTTCCGTTGGTGGTCATCCTCTCGTTGCCGGTGGGCGTGTTCGGCTCCTTCCTCATGCTGAAGGCCATGGGTCTGGCGAACGATGTGTACGCACAGATCGGTTTGATCATGCTCATTGGACTGCTCGGCAAGAACGCGGTGTTGATCGTGGAGTTCGCGGTTCAGGAACAACGCAAAGGCGCTACCGTTCTGGAAGCCGCCATTGGTGGTGCCAAGGCCCGTTTCCGCCCGATCCTGATGACCTCCTTCGCCTTCATCGCGGGTCTTATCCCGCTGGTGATCGCTTCGGGTGCCGGTGCCATCGGCAACCGCACCATCGGCTCATCGGCGATGGGTGGCATGCTCATCGGTACGTTGATCGGTGTGCTCGTGATCCCTGGCCTTTACTACGTGTTCGCCACCATGATCAAAGGCCGCAAGCTGATCCAGGACGAACATGACGAGCCGGTGTCGGAGGAATTCATCCGCAATGAGGAAGAAGGCGGTAACGCGCGTGAGACCGTGCGCAAATTGAACGCCCGCCTGCGGGAACTTCTGAAACGCAAGAAGGACCAATGAGAACCGCGACCATGAGCCCAATTTCCAAGCACCTGTCCTACGCGGGGCTGCTAGTGCTGTTGTCCCTATCGTCGTGCATTCCTGCGTTGAAGATGCGGGAGGCGAACAAGGCGGTGCCACCCAGCTACCAAGACTCAAAGGACACGACCAACACGGCCACCGTGCAATGGAAGACCTTCTTCACCGACCCATACCTGAACACGCTGATCGATAGCGCCCTGCGGAACGATCAGGAGCTGAACATCGTGCTGCAGGAGATCGAGGTGGCCCGCGCCGAAGTGCGTGCACGCAAGGGAGAATACCTCCCCTTCGTCGGTCTACAGGCCGGTGCTGCGACCGAGAAGGTCGGGCGATACACACGCAACGGTGCGGTGGAAGAGAACCTGATCATCAAGGAGGACACCAAGTTCCCCGAGCCGCTACCCGATTACTTCATGGGCCTGCATGCCACCTGGGAACTCGACATCTGGCGCAAGCTGCGCAACGCGAAACAGGCCGCCTTCATGCGCTACATGTCCAGCGTGGAAGGGAAGAATTTCCTCGTGACCAATTTGATCGCGGAGATCGCTGATTCGTACTTCGAGTTGCTGGCCTTGGACAACCAACTCGTGATCGTGCAGCAGAACATCGAGATCCAGAGCAACGCGTTGGAAGTGGTACGGGTGCAGAAACAAGCGGCGCGCGTCACCGAATTGGCCGTGCGTCGGTTCGAGGCCGAAGTGCTGCATACACGCAGCCTACAGTTCGACATCCAGCAGCGCATCACGGAAACGGAGAACCACATCAACTTCCTGGTGGGGCGCTATCCACAACCGGTGCAGCGCCGGGCGCAGGCCTTCAACAACCTGGTGCCCGACACGCTCTATGCCGGTATTCCTGCACAATTGCTGGAGAACCGTACCGATGTGCGGCAGGCCGAACTGGATCTGGTAGCGGCCAAGTTGGATGTGATAGTGGCCAAGGCCCGCTTCTACCCTTCCGTCGGCATCACCGCAGGTGTTGGTTTCCAAGCCTTCGATCCAGCCTACTTGGTAAAAACGCCCGCGTCGCTTCTCTATTCCGTCACCGGTGATCTCATGGCGCCGCTCGTGAACCGGAACGCCATCAAGGCGGCGTACTTCACCGCCAACGCGAAACAGCTGCAAGCGGTGTACAACTACGAGCGTACAGTGTTGAACGCTTATGTGGAGGTAGCCAACCAGCTCGCCAAGATCCGCAACACGAAGGCGAGCTACGACCTGAAGTCCCAACAGGTGGATGCGCTGACGGAATCCATCACGATCTCCACCAACCTCTTCCGTTCGGCCCGCGCGGACTATATGGAAGTGCTCCTCACCCAGCGCGATGCGCTGGAGTCACGCTTCGACCTGGTGGAAACGCAGAAGGAGCGCATGAACGCCATGGTGAACATGTACCGCGCGCTGGGTGGTGGCTGGAACTGAGCGTGATCCTAGCGATATTTCGGGCGTGGAGTAGCGCTAGTGGAAACGGAACTCCCCAACGCGCAGGCCTACCGACCTATCCTTCCCGTTGGGCGAAACGCCACCTCCATAGTGTCCAACGTCGCTTCACCGATATTCCCCACCACTCTTACTACACCGGGCCGGACGGGAAGGACGAGATCGACAGCGGCCATCGTGTCCGTCACTGCATGGATGCGCCTCCCCATCTGACCGATCAAGCCATATTCACGGTCGGCGTCCGGGAGTTCCGGTAGTTGCCAATCCCAGATGGCGAACCGGAAGAGTTCGGTCCACACGTCACCTCCGAAGGACATGACGACGTATGTGTTCGTGTTGGACCAATCGGCGTTGTCCAGGACATAACCGATCTCATCGCGGCCGTCACCGTCGAGGTCACCTTCGTTCATCAGCAAGGCGAGTCCGAATGCAGGCCCTGCTTGTCCGATGAAGAGCGTGTCCACCGCGCCGTTGGAACATGTCACCAAGATCTCGGGCGCCAACCGATATGCGCGGCCTACCAAGCCGTCATAGCTCAGGTCTACGACGTACTTGGCCACTTCCGTTCGGTCCTGTTGGGAAGCGCAATGCTCTGTGAGCGTGTCCTGCCCATCATCATCGCCAAGGGATGCAATGACCTTGAACCGATGTCCCATGATCTCGGCAGCAGCTTCCGGAACATTCACAACTTCATGCTCGCTCGGCGACGAACAGCCATCCAACACGAGCGGGAGCACTAGCACCAAGGTCCTTATGGACCTAATCCCCCTTCTGCCCCACAAAATGGTCCTCTTTGTCCTCGAACAGGATGTTGAAGGTGGTGAGCGATCCGTAGCAACGCGTGATGTATTGCTGCAGCTCCACCTTATCCGCTTCGCTCAGGGCCGGATGTGCATTGATCTTCTGTTCCAATACCCGGAAGCGGTCGCGGATCATGACGATCTTGTGGAAGAAGTCATCGATGGGCAGTTCCTTGCTCTTTAGTGAAGGGTCCTTGGGGCGCATCTCCAACATGCCGCCTTCGTACTTGCGGGCCATTTCCACCGGGCGCTGCGGTTGTTGCATTTCCTCCAACACCTCGCGCAGCGAATCGCGCACGATGTCAAGGTCCAGTGGTTCCTGGCCGATCTCCACGCCGGGGGCGATCGTCACAAGGCCTTCAAAGCTCCTGCTGATGGGTTGTTCGCCGTGTTCCCGGAAGAACACATGTACGGTGCGGGCGTCGATCTCGTAGACCACGCCCACCCCCATCGTCGGATGTTTCACGCGCGCCCCGATGCTGATATCATACAGTTCCATGGTGCGAATTTCAGGATGAAGATGATCCCATGGATCTTTTCCTTGCGATGGAATGGACCGATCAGATCACCGGCAACCGTTCGGGGGCCTCAACCCCATTGAAATCGCTTAGTTTGGCCAAATCCAAGTGCATGGTGCCGTTCCGCGCGCTGAATGGACGTTGGAAGCGTCCGCCCCAGACCATTTCGTCGTAACGGAAGGAATGGCGCGCGATGACCTGTTGCATGTAACCCTCGTCGATGCCTTTGAGGATGACGATGATCTCGGCCCTGCGCTGGATCAATTCCTCGTGACTTAGGCCGGCCAACGGGCTTTCTGCGGTTACGGGATGCACCAACGTCCAACTCAGTGGCAGGAAACTGACCTTGTCGAACTGGAGCTTGAGGTTGTAATAGTTCAACCGTTCGCCCTGATCGTCCACATCGGCCATCACGAGCATGACACGGGCCTCGATCTCCACGAGCAACGTACTTCGCTTGTTCGCCACGCGCAATTGGAGGCTCCATCCGCCTTGGAACGGAGCGATGAGTGCGATGTCACTGTACGCGAGCCGTGTTGTGGGTCGGGCGAAGCGGGCATAGATCACGGCGCTGATCAAGGAGAATCCGAGGATACCGAACACCCCTTCGATCGCTGCGACGATCCATGCTGCGGTGCTGTTCGGGAAGAGCGAACCGTATCCGACGGTGGTGAGCGTTTGGACGCTCATACCAATGGCACTCATCCACTTGCCGCCCATGGACGTTAGATCGGCGTTCCCGATGTTCTGCACCCCAATGAGCATGTAGAGCGATCCGAAGATCACGTTCATGGTGAGGTAGGCTGCGATGAACGTGGTCACCAAGCGCCAGACAGGCATGGTGGCCAAGGCCACGAACCCTTCGCGCAATCCCGACAACTGACCGATGCGCTGCACGCGGAAGCTTCCGTCCTTGGCCACCAGCCGATCGAGCGTGCGTTCGAACGAGGTGCCGATGCCTGGATCTTGGACCCGCTGCGCGGTACTGTTATGAGTGAAGGCCATATGGGGACCGCGAAGTTCGGTACGATGGATCACTCCATCACCCGCAGCACCGGATAGCGTTTGTAGCCGGGCTCGAAATACGGTGAGCGTTGGTACACGAAGTACAGTTGTGCCCAGGCATCCTTCGCGAACCCGGGATCGGCGGAACGCTTGGCTTCCAACTCGGCTTCTAACGCCGGGTCCTTGGTCAGCAATTCCGCAGCGATATCCTCGAACACGTAATCGCTGAACCATTCCTTCTGCTGGAGTATGCTGTCGAAGAAGCCCCAAGCGAAGAAACTGTCCGCGCAACGCGGTTCCAGTATCTCCATCACCAAGGCATCCGTGGCATTTCCCATGGGAACGAGCACATCCCCAGCTCTTCCGATCACGGTATCGACCTCTGCGGTCGTTGTAATATTGCGGTGCAGGTAGTGGCCTTCGTAGGGCTTGCTGACATCGGTGTAGTCCTGGATATACTGCACCTCACCGACCAACACGCGATCGGCCGTGAGCACCTGCACGGGAACGGCATCCAACTTCAAGCGGTCGATCACTTCGTGCCATGCCTGTGGGATCAGGTAGGCCACGGGGCGTTCGATGTGTAACGCCGGTATGCCAGCGTTCATCCAAGGCACCTTGCCGTCCGTCGGGCGGTTGTGATCGTACTGGATGCGCGACGATCCGCTTACACCGCTCGTCACGGTGTCCACCGCGTAGCCGCTCCAGTCATGGGCCACCACCTCGCTGGTGTCAATGGACCAGTTGGTGGCATAGTGCAGGTATTCCTCGGCGCTTGCGCGTGCTTGTTTGCGCGCGGCCAGAAGTTCCTTGGGATGTTCGTTCATGCACGCCAAGGTTCCGAAGATCAATTGCAATGTGGCGTTCACACGATCGGCGTATGGTTTCAGCATGTGCGATTCGCTGAGGATACCGATGCGTTGGCGCAACGTTGCATAACCAGTGCTGTATCGCGGCCCATCCACGAACCCGGTGAGGCCCTGCTCAGGCGTGTTGTGCAAGGTCTCGAAATAGGGACCCATCTTGATGTTGCGCGAACCCATCCAATCGTATTGGCGTGGGACAAGTAGTTTCTCCGTGTAAGCCACCAACGATGTATCCATCAACTCGGGATGGGAGACCATCAGTTCCATCACGTACTGATGGTCCGCACCGTTGCTCACGTGCGTTTCGAAGTAGATGTCCGGATCCCACATCGTCATCGCACTGATCAGCGAACGTGCATTGCGACTGTCGGTCTTGATGAAATCGCGGTTCAGATCCAGGTTGCGGGCATTGGCGCGGAAGCCGTATTCCTTGGGACCGTTCTGGTTGGCCCGACTGGTACCGCTGCGTTGCTTGGCGCCGCTGATGTTGTACACCGGAACGATGCAAACTGCCACGTTCACCGTGAGTCCCATGAGCTGATCGCTCTCCAGCAAGGCTTGTGCGAGCAGCATGCTGGCATCCACACCATCGGGTTCTCCAGCGTGGATCGCGTTGGTGATCCAGAGGATGGTTTTGCCCGCAGCACGTATGCTGTCCGGCGTGAAGCCGCTGCCATCCGAGATAATGAAGAGGTGGATCGGTGAGCCATCGTCATCGTTGCCGATCTCGAACAATTTGGCACCGCCATGGATGTGATCCAGTTCCTGGTATCGCGCTATGGCTTGCTCCCAAGTGGCCGTTGTATCGCCCTCAAAGCGCCACTGCGCAGTGCATGGGTTGTTCCAGAGCAAGGCCACTCCTGCAAAGGCCAGTACGTTCCGCATGACTGCAAAAATGCAGCAACGCCGCTCACCGAAGGTCATTCAGGCGAGCGGCGTTGCCGGAGGGGTTGTCGCTTACTGGAAGGTGATCATACCGTATCGGTACTCCTTCTTGCGTGTAGCATAGACGAACATGCGATCATCCTCCATCTGGAAGCACTCCTTTGGCATCAGGATCGCGTCGCGCTTGTCCGGTGCCAGCAGGGCTTCACGATGCACGTGTCCGTCGGCATCAATGGTAGCCAACGTGATCAAAGCATCCTTGCCCTTCAACTCGAACTGCTTCACCTTTTGGCCAGGGAGCAGCATCAGGTTCTCACCGGAGTCGTTGAAGACGAAGTACATCTTGTCGTCCTTGATGGTGATCGCATAGGAGCTGTAGCGCCCGCCATCGTTGGTGGTGTGCTGGCGCTTGGGGATCTTGGAGGCCCATTCGATATCGCCTTCCGCGTTGATGTTGATCGCGATGATATCGTTGTACACGTAGTGGTAGGTGGTCGTCGTGGTCGTGCCGCCGTTCGGGGTGCTGGTGGTGGTGGTGGTCACGTAGTAGTGGTATTGCTCGCCCACCAACACGGCCCCACCATCATCGCGGATGATGATGTCGTCCAGATCGTATTCGTACATCTCCAGGTCCTCGCCTTTCCGCTCCGCCTTTTTGGTGGCCTTCTTCTCCTCCTTCTCGGTCATGTACTGGGTGATGAACTCATTGTCGAATTCCTTGAAGCTCTGGTGAACGATCGCCTTCGTGTTCCGGTCCAGGCGCATGAAATACGCACCACGCACACTCCAGGAGCCCTTGTTGCCCCAGAACCCGGCGCAGAGGATATCGCCCGAGCCTTCCGGCAAGCGGAGCGTCATGTCCTGTAGGAAGCGGTCACCGGCCGGGATGTTGCTCACGACCGGTTTGCCACCTTCAGGGGCGTAGGTGAGCAGCACCATATCGTAGGTAGGCTTGCCTTCACGTTTGCGACTGCGCTTCTCCTGCTTCTCGGGGTACTTGCGACCAACGATCACCTTGGAACCATCCTCGGATACGATCACGTCCTCCATGTCGAACTCCTCGAACGTGAACGGCATCTCGTAATTCTCATCGACCTCCTCCTCCAGGCTCAGGTCATCGCCGTACAGAAGGACCTTGCGATGGGTGTCGCCCTTCTCCAGACCGGAGGAGCGCACTGTGACCGCGAACCCATTCCCGCTGGGGCGTTCGTCCACCGAGAACGAACCTTGGTCACGTTTGCTTTCCGCATGAATGCTGTGGACCTTCTTGAGCCCACCCTGAGGGGAAAGATCGGAAAGGCCATAGGCCCGGACGTACAGTGTATTCGCGTCATTGCCCTTGTCGAACACGGAAGAGAAGACCAGGATACGATCGTCCTGGAAAAGGATCCGCTCCCAGCTATGGTCGTCCTTGTCCAACTCCATGGGGATCTCGCGCTCCTTGACCATCTTCAGGTCCTTGTCGAAAAGCTGGATCCATGGCGACTTCTTGCGGAAGACCTTCACGTAGATGTGGTCGTCCGTCCGGTGCAAGACCATGTTGAAATCGCCGTGCTCCTTCTCGTCTTTCGGATCACCCCAGGTCACTTGCGCGCGTTCGGTCTTGGTCTGTGCCGCCATCGGCAAGGAAAGCAACAGCGCCGGTAGGGCCAGCGTAAGGATCCTGAATGTGGACATGGTAGTTGTTTGGGAGGCCGAAACTAGGATACTTCCCGAACCCGGATATGGAAAGGGCGGACCACCGATGGGTCCGCCCTATACTAGGATCATGGGATCCGCCTCACCTGACCATCAGCCGTGACCATCGGACGGTACCTCCTCTGAACACCCCGACCGAGTAAACACCGGGCGCGGGTGATGCCAAAGCCACATGTACGCGACGTGCCGGTTGGAAGGCCCCCTCTTGTACCAAACGCCCTTGGGCGTCCACAACCTGCACACGCATTGGTCCAAACGCGCCATCAAGAAGGATGTCGAAACCATCCGCACCGGTGGTTGGATTCGGCATCAGCACAACGGCATCCTGCTCCAACACTTCGGGCACCGCTACCGTACCAGCGATCGTGGTATCGATATTGACCACCACGCCGAAAGCAGGTCCCCACTCCTCCTCCGCATCCCGGGCACGCATCCACAGCACGTTGACCCCGGCTATGACCGGCACGGGGATATTTCCTCCACGGATCGCCTCAAGCGCACCATCGAACGTCCCATCAACAGCCAGCATGGGTACGCCACTTCCTGGCCCAGGATCCGTGTTCACGTAGTATTCGGCGCTGATAACACTGATCTCCGGGAAAGTCACAGTACCGCCGATCACCTCCACGACAACACGGAATGGAGTGCCCCAGGCGCCTTGCACTTCGTGTGCGCGGACATTCAGAACATGCACACCGTTAGCGGGCAAGGAAGAGGTCTCCAACGCGATGGATTCCAACGCATCGTTGAAGTTCCCATCGAACGCGAGCATGGGTGTCGCGCTGCCCTCGCCTGGATCGGTGTCCCAGAAATACTCGGCATTGGTCACGCGGATATCCGGCACAGTAGCCACTGGTCCTTCGATCACCACCGTGGTTCGGAAGGTCGGACCCCATGCATTGGTACGGTCCTGCACACGCATGCTGAGTACATGGGCACCAAGACCCGGAAGTGTGGCGGTGTTCAGGAGAATGGCCTCCAGTGCTTCATCAAAGGCTCCGTCCACCGCTTGCAGGGGCGTTGCGTTGCCGGCTCCAGGGTCATTGCCCCAGAAGTACTCGGCGTTGTTCACACGTTGCGCGACGGCCGTGCCACAGAGGGCAAGCAGCAGCACACAGGTGTTGATCGTTCTAGCGAACATGTTCGGTCGCATGTTGATCAACGGTCGAAGGCGCTGGCCTTCACGCGCAGTGTGGTTCCTTGACGCACGTTGAAAGGATGTGCCGCCATGTAGACCCGTGCAGCACCCGTGTGCAAAGGGTGGAAATTGGTCAGCGTGTATGATCCGCCATAGGCACCGGCATCACCGATCGTGAGGTCCAGATCATAGAATGGTGCGGCAGGATTGCCACCGTCGATGGCCAACTCACCACCCACCAAGGTCCCATCCGGGTTCAGGGAGATGCTCGATGTCATGGTATTGCTGCCCACGAAGGTGAAGGTGGGACTGATGGGGAAGTTCAATAGGCTCGATACGTGGTTGAAATACACGTTGATCTGGCCTTGGTTGCCGCTATCGTCGTTGATACCTCGGTTGTCGCCGCTCCACGTCTTGGTGACCACATTGTTCATCACTTCCCAGATGGAACCGGGGTTGGTGTTGGCCAGATCGATCCCATAGGTCGTGAAATTCCCGGTATAAGCGGTGATGGTATTGTTCCAGATCAGGTTTGCTGTTCCTGTGGGTCCCTCAGCCACTTCGATCCCCATCCACCCGTGCTGGATGTAGTTGTTGCGGATGTGGAACACCTGGCCGAATGAATACCCCCAGATCCCCTCATACCCGACCTTGCTTTTCACCTTGTTGCCGACGATCGCGCAGGTATCCACTGCCGCACCGGCGCCCGTGGTGTTCACGCTGATGCCTTCATCGCTCACGTTCGTGCCGTCGATATTGTTCCCGATGACGTTGCCGAAACTGAGGGAGACCGTCCCGTTCAGGAACGTTGAACTGACGACATCCACGTCGAACGCATTGAGGTTGAGGACGACGGAACCGTTCACGAAATAGCTGTCGATGATCCGGACCTTCGTGCCCCGCGTACTTGTCCCCCCTGCACTCCCGGCAATACCGCCAGCCGTGTTCCGCATACCGATGATGGTGACCTCACGACCATCCGCAGAAGGGATCGTATAGGTTCCCTGAACGACGAACGGACCATCATTCGCATAGCTCAAGAACTGGAGGCTTTTATCCACCGTGATGTTCTCGATCCACGGGATATCACCAGCGCGGTTCTTGATGATGATGCGGTCGCCGTTGCTTGCGGCGGTCACAGCAGCAGCGATGTTCGGGTAGGTGGGCGACACACCGAATTCCTCAACGATACGATCGGCCGCCTGGGCTTGGCCAAAAAAGCACAGCAGTGCCGGGATCAAGATCTTCTTCATGGGTTTTCCAGAATAGGTCGGCGAATCTACATCGGCGACCAGCCGTCCGGAAAAAGGTGACCCCGGCACCTAGGCGGCGGCACCGGGGTCTTCGGAACACAGGACAATGTCCTGGTCTGAGGATACTTAGGCTACGGGGAACGCGATCGTCATCTCGTCCTCCACGGGGTCTTGCTCGGCAGGAACCACGACTTGTTCAACGCGCACCGGCTCCTGGATCACGGGCAGGCTTTGCGCGAACAGTTGTTCTTCGTCGGTAAGGCAGAGTAACAGCGTCAATGTTTGGACTGGCCACATGGTTCGATAAGGATTTGATGCGTGCCGGTCATTCTGAAAGTGCTGCAAGTTGTGGTAAACACACAGCGCATGTCAAGACGAATGATCGATTTTCATCGATGAACGCACCGTTCCATCGACCAACGGAAGTCTGAATAGGTTCCTCAAATGGACTTCCGCGCCAACAAATACCTTCAGCCGCTGGCCGATCAGCGGACCTATGGCAGAATCAACCGGAACCACCAACCTGCGGCAGGTCATCTGGGCGTCGTCGTTGGGCACGTTGATCGAGTGGTACGACTTCTACATCTTCGGAAGCCTGGCCACGGTGATCGCCAGCCAGTTCTTCCCGAAGACCGATCCCACAGCAGCGCTGCTGGCCACGCTAGCCACATTCGCTGCGGGCTTCATCGTCCGTCCCTTCGGGGCTTTGGTCTTCGGTCGCTTGGGCGACTTGATCGGCCGCAAGTACACCTTCCTGCTCACCCTCGTGATCATGGGCGGCAGCACATTCGCCATTGGCCTTGTGCCGAGCTATACGAGCATCGGCTTCGCAGCGCCCATTCTCGTCCTTGTGCTTCGCCTATTGCAAGGCTTGGCGTTGGGTGGTGAATACGGTGGAGCAGCGACGTACGTGGCCGAACATGCTCCTCCAGGAAAACGTGGCTTCTACACGGCCTGGATCCAGACCACGGCTACGCTGGGCCTCTTCGTTTCGTTGGGCGTGATCTTGATCACGCGCCACAGCTTGGACAGTGATCCGGCCGCTTCCATTGCCAAGTTCAACGAGTGGGGTTGGCGCATTCCGTTCCTGGTCTCGATCCTGCTGGTAATCGTCTCGGTCTACATCCGCTTGAAGATGCAGGAGTCGCCCTTGTTCGCGAAGCTGAAGAGCGAAGGCCGCACGAGCACCAACCCGCTGAAGGAGAGCTTCGGCCACCGCCGGAATTTGAAGATGGTACTGTTGGCCTTGTTCGGCGCCACAATGGGCCAGGGCGTGGTGTGGTACACGGGCCAGTTCTATGCGCAGAGCTTTTTGGAGAACGTGTGCAGGTTGGACTTCGATCAATCGCGCACCATCCTGATCTGGGCCATCCTTTTCGCCACGCCGTTCTTCGTTGTCTTCGGGGCGTGGAGCGACCGTGTGGGGCGCAAGTGGATCATGTTGGGCGGCATGTTGCTGGCGGTGCTCACCTACCGACCCTTGTTCGGTGCCATGGAAAGCGCGACTGCATTACCGGACCGCTGGCCCATGGCAGGCGGATCGACATCGCAGGAAGAAACTGAACCAATGCCGAACGGTGATCAACTGCGGAAACGCACCGATGCCTTCGACTTCGCCAACGGGATGCATGTGGTGGGCGTGACCACGGATACGCTCTTCCAGCAGCAACCGGATTCCCGCTCGAAGCTCACGAATACCATCACGAAGACAGTACCCACCGGAACGTATTGGAAACTCGTCGGCATCGTCTTCATCCTGATCCTCTACGTCACCATGGTCTACGGCCCCATCGCGGCATTCCTGGTGGAACTCTTCCCGACGAAGATCCGGTACACATCGATGTCGCTGCCCTACCACATCGGCAACGGCGTGTTCGGTGGCTTGACGCCTTTCATCGCCACGCTGCTCACCACGATGTATTCAGCGGACAAACTCGTGGGCCTGTGGTACCCGATCATCATCGCCTTCGTTTGCCTGTTGATCGGCACCTTGTACGTCAGCAACCGCATCGACCCCGATGTCAACGACTAGACCATGGACCAACTGAAACGCATTGCGGGCATCGTTTGGATGGTGATGGGGCCAGTTGCCTTGTACTATCTGATCACCATGGCCCTGTCCGAAATCGCGCGGAAACCCTTGCTGGACACCAAGATCCAATGGGGCGTGTTCGTCGGTGTGTTCATTCCGATCGCCATCGGCCTCACGGTCTTCGGTTGGTATGCCTTCAAGGGTGAATACGACCGGTTGCCGGAAAGTTCGGACGAGATCTGAACGACGACGCGCAATCGGGTGCGGAATACCGATAGTTTCGTGTCCAGCCCACGACCATGGATTTGAACGAAATGGAATTCGACAGCATCACCACGAAGGCTGAATACGAAGCCGCACATGCCAAAAGCGTAGCGGATCCCGAGGGTTTCTGGGGCGATCGCGCCAGCTCGTTCACATGGCGGAAAAAGTGGGATACCGTCCTGAAGTGGGATTTCGATGGACCCAACATCAACTGGTTCGTCGGTGGAAAGTTGAACATCACGGAGAACTGCCTGGACCGTCACCTCGCTGAACGCGGCGATCAAGCAGCGATGATCTGGGAAGCCAACGAGCCAGGCGATCCGGCGGAACACATCACGTACAAGGACTTGCACGACCGTGTTTGTCGTTACGCCAATGTGCTCAAACGCAACGGCGCAAAGAAAGGCGATCGCATCTGCATCTACATGCCCATGGTGCCGGATCTTGCAGTGGCGGTGCTGGCTTGCGCACGCATCGGTGCGATCCACTCGGTGGTGTTCGCTGGCTTCTCAGCACAGAGCATAGCGGACCGGATCGGGGATGCCCAGTGCAGCATGGTGTTGACCAGCGATGGAATGTTCCGCGGTGCGAAGAAGCAAGGTGTGAAGAGCGTGGTGGACGAAGCACTTCTCTCCTGCCCTTCCGTACAGCGCGTGATCGTTGCACGCCGGACCGGTGATGCCATCGCGATGCAGGACGGACGCGACGTTTGGTTGCACACCGAACTCGAACACGTTGACGCCAATTGCCCCGCCGAACCGATGGACAGTGAGGACCCACTCTTCATCCTATACACCAGCGGCAGCACGGGCAAACCGAAGGGCGTGGTACACACCTGTGGCGGATACATGGTGTACGCGGAGTACACCTTCCGCAATGTGTTCCAATACAAGCCGGGCGAAGTCTACTGGTGTACGGCCGATGTGGGCTGGGTCACTGGCCACAGCTACATCATCTATGGCCCATTGCTAACCGGTGCCACCACCTTGATGTTCGAAGGCATTCCCACCTATCCGGATGCCGGACGCTTCTGGCAGGTGATCGACAAGCACAAGGTGAACATCTTCTACACCGCACCTACAGCCATCCGCAGCCTGATGGCCCAAGGTGATGCCTTCGTTGAGTGTTCATCGCTGAGTTCCTTACGCGTGATCGGCTCAGTGGGCGAACCGATCAACGAAGAGGCCTGGCATTGGTACAAGACCAAGGTGGGCCACGACCGCTGCCCCATCGTCGACACCTGGTGGCAGACCGAGACCGGCGGCATCCTGATCTCCTCGCTCGCCGGTGTTACAGATGAAAAGCCTGCGCACGCCGCATGGCCTTTTCCCGGCGTGCAACCGGTATTGCTCACAGCGGATGGCAAAGAGATCCTGGAGAACGAACAGGAAGGTTTGCTCTGCATGAAGTTCCCATGGCCCGGCATGCTGCGCACCACGTGGGGTGATCACGAGCGTTGCCGACAGACCTATTTCAGCAGCTACAAGGGCTACTACTTCACCGGCGATGGCGCGCGCCGCGATGCCGAGGGCCGCTACCGTATCATCGGCCGTGTGGACGATGTGATCAACGTGAGCGGTCACCGGTTCGGGACAGCGGAGATCGAGAACGCGATCAACGAAAGCGAATACGTGGTGGAGAGCGCTGTGGTGGGCTATCCGCACGACATCAAGGGACAAGGCATCTATGCGTACGTGATCGCCGAGAAGCACATCGACAACGTGGATCAGGCCCGTGCGGCGATACTGGCCACCGTGACGAAAGTGATCGGCCCCATTGCCAAGCCGGACAAGATCCAGTTCGTAAGCGGCCTGCCGAAGACGCGCAGCGGCAAGATCATGCGGCGTATCCTGCGTAAGGTGGCCGAAGGGGAACTGAACAGCCTTGGGGATACGACGACTTTGCTGGATCCGGCTGTCGTCGATGAGATCAAAGCGGGAAAGCTCTGACCGGGATCACCGCCCCGCCGCCTTCAGCGTATTCAGCAAAAGGCTGGTGATCGTCATCGGCCCCACCCCGCCGGGCACGGGTGTGATCGCCTTGCACTTGGCAGCCACACCCGCAAAGGCGGTATCGCCAACAAGTCGGAACCCGCTCTTCTTCGTGGCATCGGGAATGCGGTGGATACCAACGTCCACCACGACCGCGCCTTCCTTCACCATGTCGGCGGTCACAAATTCGGGTTTACCGATGGCCACCACGAGGATATCCGCTTGGCGCGCGATGGAAGGCAGGTCTATGGTGCGGCTATGCGCGAGCGTCACCGTGCAGTTGCCCGGATAGGCATTGCGGCTGAGCAGGATGCTGATCGGCGTGCCAACGATATTGCTTCGGCCAATGACCACGCAATGCTTGCCGACGGTCTCGATGTTGTAGTATTTCAGGAGTTCGCAGATCCCGCTAGGGGTGGCGGGCAGGAAGCCGGGCAAGCCCAACACCATGTTGCCCACGTTCACCGGATGGAAGCCGTCCACATCCTTGCGCGGGTCGATGGCTTGGATCACGCGATCGGCATCGATGTGATCAGGTAACGGGAGTTGAACAATGAAGCCATCCAACTCGTCATCGGTGTTCAGCCCTTTCACGCGGGCGAGCAGTTCATCCTCGGAAATGGACTCGGGCAGGCGGATCAATGAACTGCGGAAGCCAACACTCTCACAGGCTTTCACCTTGGCCTCCACATAGGTCTTGCTCGCGCCATCGTTACCCACGAGCACTGCGGCCAGGTGCGGTGCCCTTCCCCGCTTTGTCTTCACAGCGACTGCACCCTTGGCGATCTCCTCTTTCAAGGCATCGCCGCAGCGCTTGCCATCCAGCAACTGGTATGTGGCCACTTCCGACATCTCCACAAGGCTAAGAAAAGAAACCCATCACCGGTCACCCTTCACCAGCCCTTCCTCCGCTTCAACTCGGTGATGTGCGCCAGATGATGCCTGCTGTGCCATACGTACAGCTCAAGCGCTTCACCAAGCTCTATCTCGCGCTTCTGCTCCGGGTGGAAAAAGGTACGATCGAAATCGGCCATCGACATATTCCGCAGAAGCACGGCCCAGCGTGCATGCAGCCCGGTGATGATCTGCAACGACGCTTCCGGCGGCATGGTGCGGGCATCGGCCAGTTCCGCCCAAAGCGCCTCCTTGTAAGGCTTGATCACCGGCTTCTCCTCCGTCAAAGCCAACTTGAAACGGCCGGGCGCTTGCCCATGGCTATCAGCAAGATGATGCACGAGTTGGCGCACGGTCCATCCACCAGGACGATAGGGCGTGTCCAGTTGCGCTTCGCTCAGCCCATGCACTTCTGCGCGCAGCTTCTGCGGAAAACCCTCGATCACGGCGATGCACTCGGCGATGCGTTCGGTGGTCGAAGCCTTGGTGTCTCGAACGAATTTCCCTTTCGGGTACTTGAGACGTTCGAGATCTTGATCGAGCAAAGCGGTCATTCGTAACCCACCACGGGGAATGTGCAACCCATGGCGGGCTGAAGATAACCGAAGCGAAAGGCTCGTGTTGATGTGCCGGATCAATCCAGTAATTGGACCGTACGAACGGAACCGCCAGCAGCGTCGCCGATGTGCAGGCTGTAAAGCCCGGGGGCGAGCGGACCCGGATCGAAGACCGCAGTGCGATCGGTGCCCATGTAATGCACTGCCGCGACACGACCGGAGGCATCGATCAGCTTGACCGCCACGGGGCTATCCAAAGCACGCTCGAACCGGATGGTGAAAGCCCCCCTGGCCGGATTCGGATAGACGAGCACGTCACTCCGGGATGTTAGGAACTGGACCGCCACGGTCTGGGAGAAGGTGGATGTGCCATCCACGTCGGTCTGGCGCAAGCGGTAGTAGCACAAGCCACCCGGTGCCGTGTGGTCCTCGGCGGTGTAGCGCGTCAGTGTCGTGCTGTTCCCGATGGCGTCAACGACGGCCACAGCCCCCCAGATGCCTTCTTCAGTGGACCGTTCCACGGTGAACATATCGTTGTCGCGTTCGCTGGCCGTGCTCCATTCCAGCAAGGCTGTGGTAGGGCCTGTGGCGGTTGCATTGAACCCGATCAGTTCCACCGGTAGCGGCGTTGCCCCGATGTTCGTTGTCCCCAACGTGAAACGTCGATCGTTCGAGATCGCCGTGACACCGGCGAAGCGGTACAAGCTGCCACTGACATTGGTCGCGCCACTGATGGGCGTTTCGTCGGCGAAGATCCCGTCGTTATCGGTGTCGACGATCAGCCGCAGATGGCTCGCTGTTATGGACGAGAATGCGGCAAGGTCCCAAGTAAGATCGATGGCACCAACATCCACGGCCGTCCCGGAAGCGTTCACCTCGTTGGCCCGCCACGTCCGCGCCCAGCGCCCTTGCACGCCGGTGGGAAGATCGGTCACGCCGAAGGTCCCCAACACCCCGTTGTTCCGACCCCAGATCAGGAACTCGTCATCCCCAAGCCCGGTAGGGTTGTTGATCCGCAGGATGCCCGATCCGCGCGCATCGTTCTGGAGGTTCGTACTGCTGACGCGCCCGATGCCCGCCACTTCATGATCGTAGTTCCCCTGTCCTGCATTGTCTTGTAGGTACAGGTCGCTGGTTGACAAGGTCCGGTTGTATTTCGCGGCGAGGTAGTTGTTCAGGACGATCCGCTGCGTGCCATTGAGGGGTGCGTTGTATGCGACTACTTCTGCGAGGTCCCCGTTGATGTTGCGGCCGAGCGTACTGCGTTCATTGCCGATGTAGAGCGGAAGGTTGTTCACCTTCGACGTCTTGTTCTCGTTGTCGGTGATGATGTTCGTACCGTTCTTGTACACATCCCTGCCCACCGCGGCGGAATAGCTGTACTCGATGATGTCGAAGGTGGTCGTGGTCACCTGAGCACCGGCCGAACTCGGGAAGGTGCGTGTGCCATCGGTCCATTTGACCGGCGCATGGATGTTGCCGTCGCTGTAGCTCAACATCTCGAAATTCTCGTCGCTGTCATCACCCTTCACCATCCAGGCGTTGTAATCCTTCTGCAGGTCCGCTGTAACGACCAGGAAGAAGTGCCATTGCGTAAGGTCCAACGATGCATGATCCACCACCCAGAGCTGGTCATCGACCCCATCAAAATCAATGGACGGGTAACCGTTCACCGAATTCGTGACCAAGTTGGGCGTACCCAAGGGGATCGTGACCGGCAGGTAGGCGTGGTTCGCGTTACCCGATCGGTCGCTCCAGGTGTTAACCGCACCGAGCAGGTGCGAGACGCCGGAATTGGCATCCAGCCATAGCACGTTGTTGGTGCTGGTGCCTACGCCCCCCGGGCCGGTCTGGCCAAATACGTTTCCCGCATGCAGCAGGGTGATCGCGAGGATGACTCTTGTCATGTTTCAGGCCATGTAGCGGCCCTCATACGCGAGTTCGACGAACGGGGTTCCGGTTGCGATGAATGCTCCTCTCCCGACCGAGGACTACTTCTCCATCTGCATCGGCTTCCACGCCTGGTCCTGGAACACTGAGCTGGGATCGAAGTTGGGGCTGTTGGAGAGCACATAGCTCCCATCACCCCTGCTCCAGGCGTGGTCGTAGCCGGACGTGAGCTCCACGCGACCATTGCTGCCATCGTTCCAGGTCTCCACCTCGCGGATGGTCTTTACGAACTGATCGTGCGAATGGTCCTGTGAGGCTTGCTGTTGCTCCCAATTGCGCATCTGGCGATCGCTGGCGTCGCTTTGGGACTTGGCATACGCCTGTGCCTGCTCGCCCATCAAACGGATCTTCTCCATACGACCAGCGTGCTCCATGTTGCCGAGCTGTGTCAAGAAGTTCTCTTTGGCCTTGGTCCAGACCGGGTTCATGCGGTGGCTTGACGTGAACATCTTCAACAACCGGGCGGCCTCTTCCTTGCGCTCTGGCGGAAAGCGGGTGACCGTTGTATAGAATACGCCGGTAGTGGAGAATGTGCTGATGCCGCCGCTGAACATGTCCGGCTTGCGCGTGATCATATTGGTGACACCCGCTTCCATGATACCCTCCGTTCCATCGGGCCACGTAAGCTTGCCTGTAGCGTAAGTGGTGGATTGTTCGCTGTTGTTGCCGTACTGCGCGGAAATGGCATTTGCCTGTTGGTCCATCTGCCGCGCGCGTTCCATTCGAGCTTCATCGCCGTGGATCTCCGAGACAGTGGCACCCAGATCCTGTTGTGCATAGCCCTGTATGTACTGTTCCGCCGTAAAGGGTTGGTTCACTCCGCAGCCCCCGGCTTGTGCACCGGCCTGCATGGACTGCATCATCATCTGGTCATCGGCCCAGTTGAAGGAACGCGGACCCATTGCCTGGAATTGGAGCTTGCCATCCGGTGAGGTAGCCTTGACCGGCATGCTGATGATCTCGCCACGGCAGGCGTTCACGCTCTTCCACTGCACGCCACCTTCGGTCTTCCACCCTTTCGGGAAGAGCATGCTGAAGGCCTCCACGGGGCGGTCAAAACCCATTTCGTCCAGGAACCGGACGCGCTCCAGCACCAGGTAGTCCTTCCCTTCCGTGTAGCGCGGTTGCTGGCCGTTCTCCTCCATAGCACCGCCGTCGGTTGAGACTTGGTCGGCAGAGGGCCCGGCATGGTTGGAACAAGCGACGGCCAGCACGAGGGCTGACATGCTAAGTGAGCGGAGGATGGTCATGGTGTGTGGGGTTCGACCACACATCGGGACAATGGGCGGAATGTGAACGCCGCTAGCGTTTCTTCACCACATGCTGGAGGAGGAAGGCCTCGGCATCCATCACCGACAGCTCCGAAAAGTGAAAGTCGCGCTTGTCGTAGGAGATGATCGCCGAGCACTTCGCATCCACGGCTGAATAGTATTCGAAGCCATCCTCGATATCGGTGATCTTCGCGTTGGCCAGGGTGCGTTCGGTCGTGCTTGCATCGAGCGCGGTGATCCGCAATTTCTCCGCCAGCAGCGTGATCTTCTTGCGAGCCAGCTTCCTGCCGTTCTTCTTCTCGGCGTAGTAGGCCCCGATGGCCAGGCACAACGGCGAGGTGTACACCTCGAAGCGCTTGTCGTCGGCGAGGCTCAGCACGCGCGCGCAAGCACCGAAGCGCGGATACTCATTGCAGAGCACCGTTACCAGCACGTTGGCATCGAGGAAGATCTTCTGTACGGGCATGAATCCACAACTCCTTGCTGGAGGGGCAGGGGGGTGAGGCGTATTACTTCCGGCGACTTGCGAGGTGATCTTTCTTCACGCTCCGCTCCGCAGCGTTCTTGCGCACATACGTCGCTTCGCCTTCGGCCACCTGGCTGATCCAATCGCTAACAGGCAGTTCGTCCAAGCTTCGGTAGCGCTTATCGGTCACCTTGCTCAAAAGGAATTCCGTGAGGCGAGAGAGACTTATGTTGTTGGCTTCCGCGAAGACCTTGGCTTGCGCGATGACCTGCTGGTCGAAGCTGAGGGTGATCTTGGAATCCATGACCTTGATGTTCTTACGGCAAATGTAATCACATTATACGTATAAAACACGGACGGTGCTCCAAAACTGATCAACGCCCAGTGGGCTCAGCTTCCGGCCACTTCACCTGTTCGGCCAGCTGCCACAGCGCATCAGTGAACGGCTTTAATTGTTCCGAACCGCTGGAGCAATCGAAGGTGACCATGCGTGACTTCCCATCGCGCACCACCTCCACCCAGCAACGGCCACCATCGGCACAATCCGGGCAGCCGATCACCTCGGCTGCGGCATCGAAGACGGCTGCATCGAACTTCGCCATCGCCCCATCGATCGTGGCCTTGTCCAAAGCCACGGTCTGTTCTTGATCTGCGGGGTGGGTCGCGGGATCACCTCGCCCACCGCCCTTGCGACGGGCAAGCAGACCATCCCCTTTCAACTCGAACTCCTGTGTGCAATAGCCCATGCACATGCCGTGGCTGGAGCCGAAGCGGATCAACATCGGGGCTGCGGGTGCCTCCGTTTTGATCGGTTCGCTGTCCGATGTGTTGTTCGCAGTTCGTGGACCGCTGCTGCAAGCAGTCACCATGAAAAGTACCAACGGCAGGATGAATTTCAGTGGGTCGAACGTGATCATGGTGATGGTGTGGGGGGTTGCGAAGATCGCTCCTGTGACAACAACCGTGTTCTTCCGCGGCTCCTCGAAATGGCATCAACTTGTTCCGACCATCTCGACCGCCTCACCTACCAAAGACCTTCTCCGGGTCAAAGCCACCCGTTTCAAGGATGAGCTTGCAAGCAGCATAATAGCCATGAGGACCCTTGCCTTCCCTTGGAACCCAAACTTCTATTGCGACCGAGTTCTGGAGATCACCATATTCGATCACGCATGTATAGCCATCGGTGCCAATGGAACGGGTATCAAGCGTTTGGAGCTTCGGCACTTTGATCTCGTTCACAGCCTGCGCTACACGTTCGTATTCGGCTATGGAAATAGTGAATGTTGTATCCCGCGCTGTTTCCTGCCATCCATGTCCTAACATGGGTTCGGAGACTGCCCGGACTTCTACGGTACCCGACTTCGTCCAAGGACGGTCGTTCATATCAATGGTGATGTGATGGTCCGGTATGCGAAGCGAATGCGTGAACTCGAAGTGCACGTTCCCGTACACCGGAATACTTTCGATAGGGGGTGGAGAGTCCTGAGCATGTATTGAACTCGCGAGCCGCAGACTCAACAACAGAAGAGTCATACCTGTGGCCTTCATCATCTGATTTTCTGATCTTCCGATCGCCCCTACCTCCGCATCCCCTGCGCCTGCTGCATCTGCTGCATCATCGCTTTCATCTTCGTCTTGTCCCCCATCATCTTCATCATCTTCCGCGTTTCCTCGAACTGCTTCATCAGCTTGTTCACCGCTTCGATGTTGGTACCGCTGCCTTTGGCCAGACGCGCACGACGGGTACCGTTGATGATCGCCGGGTTCTTGCGCTCTTCTGGCGTCATGCTCTTGATGATGGCTTCGATGCTCTTGAAGGCGTCATCGGGGATGTCGATGTTCTTGAGCGCCTTGCCCACGCCGGGGATCATGCCCATGAGGTCCTTCATGTTCCCCATCTTCTTGATCTGCCCGATCTGGTCCAGGAAGTCGTCGAAGCCGAATTGGTCTTTTTGGATCTTCTTGTTGAGTTCGCGCGCGGCCTTCTCATCGAACTGTTCCTGCGCTTTCTCGACGAGCGAGACCACGTCTCCCATGCCAAGGATGCGGCCGGCCATACGGTCCGGGTGGAACTCGTCCAGCGCGTCCATCTTCTCGCCGGTGCCGATGAATTTGATCGGCTTGTCCACCACGCTGCGGATGCTGAGGGCCGCACCGCCGCGTGTATCGCCATCGAGCTTGGTGAGCACCACGCCGTCGATGTTCAGGCGTTCGTTGAAGGCCTTCGCCGTGTTCACCGCATCCTGGCCCGTCATGGCATCCACCACGAACAAGGTCTCCTGCGGGTTGATCGCCTTCTTCACGCGGGCGATCTCGTCCATCATCTGCTCGTCGATCGCGAGGCGTCCGGCGGTATCCACGATCACGGCGGTGTAGCCGTGTGTCTTCGCATGGGCGATCGCGTTCTGTGCGATGCTCACCGGGTTCTTGTTCTCGCGCTCGCTGAAGACGTCGATCTCCAGTTGCTTGCCTAGCGTTTCCAACTGATCGATAGCGGCCGGACGGTACACGTCACACGCCACCAGCAGCACCTTGCGGCCTTTCTTGCGCAAGTGAGCAGCGAGCTTTCCGCTGAAGGTGGTCTTACCGGAACCCTGCAGTCCGCTCATGAGCACCACCGTGGGGTTTCCGCTCATGTTGATGCCCGCGCTCTGCCCGCCCATCAGTTCGGCGAGTTCGTCGTGCGTGATCTTGGTGAGCAGTTGGCCGGGGCTCACGCTGGTGAGCACGTTCTGGCCCAGCGCCTTGGCCTTCACGCGGTCGGTGAACTCCTTGGCGGTCTTGAAGTTCACGTCGGCATCGAGGAGTGCCTTGCGGATCTCCTTGGTGGTCTCGGCCACGTTGATCTCGGTGATCTGGCCTTGGCCTTTGAGGACTTTGAAGGCTCTCTCGAGCTTGTCATTCAGATTCTCGAACATGTCTTGGGTATTGCGGCCCCGAAGTTACTTGGCGCGGTCGGTTCGGCCAGTGGAGCAGTGCGAATGGACTTTGATCGATCGGGATGACCAGTAGATACCTGCAACGCCGATCGTGGCGTTATCTCTTCATGAAACGCCTCGCTCTCTTCCTGGCCATGCTGGTGCTCCTTGCATCCTGTGCTTCCTCCAACGGCATGGTGCGCAAATGCGATGGCAATCGCGGCACGCGGGTGCCGATGGGGGTACTTTAAGAGCGCTTCTATTCAGGTGCTTTCTTGGACGAGACCGTTCGCCGCGAACGACTGATCGGCTCCTCCGGGGACCGACGTACCTAGCTTCACGCCCCGGAACCCTTTCCCATGCGTCATGCCTTGCTTCCCTTTGTTTGTTGTACCGCCGCGTTGAGCGCCCAAACCCTTCCAGAACTACCACAGGTCTATATGGAGACCTGCTACCCGACCACGAGCGCGACGATAACCGTATGTGCCAGCGGGTGCGACTATGGCAACGGCCAACTGCAGCAGGCGATCAATGCGGCGCAACCGGGAACGGAGATCCGCTTGCAAAGCGGGCATACGTATGTGGGTTCCTTCACGCTTCCGCAGAAGACCGGTGCAGGATGGATCGTGATCCGCACCAACGTGGCCGATGCGCAACTGCCCGATGCGGACCATCGCATCGCTCCGAGCTATACACCGGTGCTCGCCAATGTGCAAGCACCCGTGAACACCAGCGCGTTCACCTTCCTCACAGGCGCGCACCACTACTACCTGATGGGATTGGAGGTGAGCACACAGGGCTACGTGTACGACATCATCCGCGCGGGCGATGGCACCCAGACGAGCGTGACCGACCTGCCGCATGACCTGGTCTTCGACCGGCTTTTCGTACACGGTTCCGTGGTGCTGGGCACCAAGCGCGGCATCGCCTTGAACAGCGCGAGCACGGCTGTGATCAACTGCCATGTCAGCGATTGCAAGGTGGTGGACCAGGATGCGCAAGCCGTGGCCGGATGGAACGGTCCGGGACCATTCAAACTGGTGAACAACTTCCTTGAAGGCAGTGGTGAGAACGTGATGTTCGGCGGCGCGAACCCCGCGATACAGGACCTGGTGCCATCGGACATCGAGATCCGCAACAACCATTTCTTCAAGCCGTTGAGCTGGAAGGAAGGCGACCCCACCTATGCGGGTACAGCGTGGTGCGTGAAGAACCTCTTCGAACTGAAGAATGCACAGCGCGTGCTGGTGGAAGGCAACATCCTGGAGAACAATTGGGCCGATTGCCAGGCCGGTCTGGCGATCGTCTTCACACCCCGCACGCAAAGCGGTGCAAGCATGTGGTCGCGCGTAACGGACGTGACCTGGCGATACAACATCCTCAAGGGCAGCGATGGAGGCTACAACCTGAGCGGACATGATGACCAGCTACCGAACCCGGTGACCACGCGGATCCTGATCGAGCATAACCTGGCGTACGCCATCAGCGACGTGAACAAGATGTACCAGTTCCTCAACGGGGTGGAGCACCTGACCATCCGGCACAACACGAGCCTGAACGCGGGCACCACCACCAGTGCAGATGGCGCGCCCGAAGTGAACATGACCTTTACGGACAACATCTGCGGCTACGGGTCCTACGGCGTTTGCGGTACGGGTGCCGGTTGCGGGAACGGATGCATCAACATGTATTTTCCAGGCTCCGATTTCACTCACAACGTATTGGTCGGCACGGCCGGCGGGAATACCGGGAACCCGAACCAATACCCGCCGTTCCATTGGTTCCCGAGCCAGCCGAGTGCGGTAGGATTCGTGGACTTTGCCAACAACGACTATGCGCTGCTCTCCACAAGCCCCTACGCCGATGCAGCCACCGATGGGACCGATATCGGCGCGGACATGGACAGCCTGAACGCTCACACAAGCGATGTGCTCACGGGCTATTGGCCCACTTGTACGGACATTACCACCAACACAAGTTCGTCAACGAAAGTCTCCGACGTCACTGTGTTCCCGAATCCCACGGCCGGAATATTGGAGATGCAATTGTCTAGCGAGTTGATCGGCGGTCGCGCCTTGTTGATCGATGCACGGGGAAGCATCGTGCGCTCCGTTCCCATTCCAGTGGGCCGGATACAGGTTGATCTTAACGGCTTGCCACCACAAGTTCTGATGTTGCGCATCGAGACGGCTTTTGGCGTGCTTGTTGGATCACAGCGGGTGGTGGTGCAGTAGTGGAGCGCGACCACGACTATCAGGGCGTCTTCGCTCAGGTTGTCGGAGAACAGTATCGCGGATAGACTTTGCGCCTTCCCACATGACCACGGCTTAGATCCAACCCTGGTGCAATGATGGGCGCTACAACCGCGAGGATCACCACGGTCCACAGGATCGTATTGGAACGGTTGGGTGCTACGGTCGTGTGGGGCGTGGGAAGTCTTCTGCTAAAGATGATCGCGCGGGAACTCAGTATTCCGATCTTCACCATCCCTCCGCCCCTTCCGCCGCTCGACCCATCGGCCACGGTCCATTGCCCGCGATACGCTTTGTTCGCACCATGAAAGCCATCGTCTGTGACCGCTATGGCCCTCCGGAGCAACTGCAGGTGCGCGATGTACCTGTGCCTGTTCCGAAGGAGCACCAGGTGCTGGTGCGCGTGCATGCCACCACGGTGAACGACTACGACTGGAGCATGGTGACCGGCGATCCGGGCATTTACAAGCTCATCTTCGGCCTTACACGTCCACGCCGGCCCATACCGGGCATGGAACTGGCGGGTGTGGTTGAAGCGCTTGGTCGCAAGGCCACAAAATGGCGCGTGGGCGATGCGGTATATGGCGACACATCCAATGGCGGGCCGGGCACCTTTGCAGAGTTCGTTGCCGTGCCCGAGAGTGAATTGCGCAGCATGCCCGATGGACTTTCGTTCGTGGAGGCCGCTGCCATTCCACACGCACTGGAACTGGCTTATCAGGCGGTGGTGCAGATCGGCAAAGTGAAGGATGGCGAACGCGTGCTGATCAATGGCGCGGGCGGCGGCGTGGGCACCTTCGCGCTACAATTGGCCAAGCGACAGGGGTGCACGGTATGGGGCGTGGACACCGGCGAGAAACTGAAGGTGATGACAGCGCTCGGCTTCGACCGCGTGATCGACTACAAACAACAGGACTTCACCCTGCTCGGCGAACGCTTCGATCTCGTGGTAGATGCGAAAACCAAACGCTCAGCGGGTGAATTGGCGCGTGCATTGAAAACGAACGGCCGCTACGTGACGGTAGGCGGCGATCCGGGCCGGTTGCTCGCCTTGGTGTTCGCGCGATGGTTCGGAAAGCGCCAAATGCACATCGTGGCGCTCAAGTCGAACAAGAACCTGGATGCGCTGGCGCCTATACTGAGCAACGGTGCGTTGAAGCCGGTGATCGACGGGCCATACGCCTTCCATGAATTGCCACGCCTGATCCGTCGTTTCGGCGAAGGCTTGCATACCGGCAAGGTGGTGGTGCGCGTGGTGGTAGACGCGTAATGGCAGCGGTTGGCGATCAGTCCGTGATCAAGCGCCAAGCAAGCCCGACGAGTGTGCCGACGAGGATGATGCCATAGATGAGCTTGTTGTACCTGGCCAACCAGAGCGGCAGGTAGATGTCGAAGTTGGGCAGCTGCGAGTCGGAGTAGCGACGCGCAACGATGGTGAGCGGGCAGGACATCTTGAACACCAACAGGACCAGACATTCAAGACCGATCACCGCCAGCCCGATCCATAGCCAGTGATCGATGCGATCCACGAGCACGGCATAGAGCACGTAGAAGATCACCACGTTCATCAAGACCCACACGGCGGTGTGGAACAGCTTGATGGCAATGAGCTTGGTGCGGTCACTCATGGCACCAACCCGCGTACCCTGACCATCCGCCAAGGTGCGAGGAAGTTGATGATGGGCACAACCAGCCGCACACGACCCGTCAGGACATTGTGATCAGCGAGCATTTTCCACGACATTGGAGAAGATCCATACGAAGATGCGGGGAAGGAAGCGGGCGGGCCCTGAGGGATGTCAACAATGCGCTTACCCCTACGAAGATCTGAGTGGCCTCAACACTAACGAAGATCCTTGGATAGTATGGACTGACCGGTCGAAGCGTCATTTCGCGCCCATCCCGAGAACTATCTTGGTGCCATGTGGCGTTGGTCAGCTCGGCTTTCCACGGGTGCTTCGTTGCTCCTGGTCGCTCTTCTGGTCATAGGGCTACCACTCGTCTCTTTCCTGTGCACGGTCATTTTCAACTTGTGGACCTGGGACTAAGTGGGCGGCATCCTTGTGATAGAATACGTAAGGTGCATAACTCACTCTATTTCCGTCGGTCCACCCAACCGATACACCATTAGCTTCGTTTATCGATCAAAGCCACCTTGATGCAAAAGAACCTCTCCCTCGCACTGTCACTGTTGCTATGTGCGCAGTTGATGGCCCAAACGGTATTCGTGGATCCCGCCTTCAATCCGGAAGATCGTGGCTTCAACCATGGAGGGGCCTTCAATGCGGGGGTCGCGCAAGTGATCGCGCTTCCCGATGGGAAATTGCTCGCCTGTGGCTCCTTTACCGAGTATAACGGCACCCCTTGTTCGCGCGTGGTTCGCCTATTACCTGACGGTGAGATCGACCCAACGTTCGATGTGGGGTCAGGTCCTGATGGAGGTGTAGGCTTCATGATCATCCAGCCCGATGGTAAGATCCTGCTTGCCGGCAGCTTTTTCCATTTCAATGGATCATCGCGCTGGCATATGGCGCGGATCCATAGTGACGGCACCTTCGATGAGACCTTCGACCAGGGAACCGACCCCGGCACCGTGTTCTATGGCCAAGTCGAATCGTTCGCATTACAGCCGGACGGAAAGGTGCTGCTCGGCGGGTACCACTTCTGTGGTGACGGTGTGGTACAGAACTGCCTCAAGCGATTCAACCCGGATGGCTCGCTCGATCCGAGCTTCAATACAGGCGGAGCCGGGATCTGTGTGAACAATGAATTCGTCAATAGCATATACGTGCGCCCGGATAACAAGATCCTCATCACTGGCACATTCGCGCATTACAATGGGCAAACGGTGAGCAACATGGCGCTGCTCAACAGCAATGGCACCGTGGACAACACGTTCCCAGCGGCCATCTTCAATGGATCAACGCGCTTGGTCGACTTCTTCCCCGATGGCGACATGTTGATCACGGGCAACTTCACCACCGTTAACGGGGTCGAGCATCCGGGTATATCGAAATTATCTCCAGACGGGGTGCTGGATCCCGGTTTCCACCCTGAGTTCGAGTACCTCGGAAGCGTGAGTTATGCCATCTGCGCCACGATCCGTGCAGACGGTCGTTTGCTCGTTGGCGGCCGCTTCGATACATGCAATGGTATCGAACGCAACGGCATCGCTCGTTTGATGCCGGATGGCTCGTTGGATCCGACATTCACCACCGAAGAGCGTATGTCCGGGGGAACCATCGGCAACATCACCGAGATGAGCGATGGTAGATTGATCCTTTCCGGCGGCAACACTGGTTACGAGTTGAGTTACATGGTCGGCATCAACCGCGCTTGGCCCGACGGGGCCCTCGACCGTTCCTGGAACCCTGGTTCGGGTGTGAACGGCGACGTACGATCGCTCGCCGCACAGCCGGATGGCAAACTCATCATCACGGGTAAATTCTCACGCGTGAATTCGACGTGGACACCCGGCATCGCACGCATCAACACCGACGGCAGCTTGGACCCCAGCTTCAACGTCGGGGAAGGTCTGTTCAGTGAAGCCCTCGACATCAAGGTGCGTGCCGATGGGCGCATCCTTCTTTCAGGGGTCGCTTTGTACGATGGGCAACCGACCAGCGACGTGATCCAATTGGAGGCCGACGGCACAATAGACACTTCCTTCGATCCGCAATGCGGCCCTTACAGCGGGATCTATGACATGGCGCTTCTATCCGATGGAAGCACCCTCGTTTGTGGCAACTTCCACACCATCGATGGGGTCGCACGCCGCGCGGTGGCCAGGCTGGACGAGGACGGTAACGTGGACCCCGGCTTCGACCCCGGAGTTGGCTCCCCGAGCAGCTTGATCAGAAGCCTTTCTGTGGGGAATGACGGCCGCATCGTGCTTGGAGGCTGGTTCGACGATTGGAACGGCCTGCCTGCCGGGAACATCGTGCGTTTGCTTCCAAATGGAGCGGCTGACCCGACCTTCAGCGCGGGAGCGGGATTCGATGATGCCGTTCATGCTGTGCTGGTACAGCCAGATGGCCGTATCCTGGCATGCGGCGCATTCTCCAGCTTTGATGGTATCGCACGGCAAGGCATCGCACGGCTTAACTCGGATGGTTCGTTGGATACCACGTTCGATCCGGGTTCCGGTCTCGATGGCATTTGGAGCACTCTTCTTCTCGACCCCGATGGCAAGGTGATCGTCGGTGGTGTTTTCTCGACGGTTAACGGTCAAGCCATGTCGAGGGTCGCAAGACTCACTTCCACGGGCGCATTGGATCCGGAATTCACCATCGGCGATGGCTTCTCGCGGAATGGCTATGGAACCATACCTTCTGTGAATGACATGATCCTGCTACCGAACGGCCAGCTCATGGTCGGTGGCACGTTCACCGGATTCGATGGCGTAGGCCGCAACCGTCTCGTTCGCCTCTTCGCTCCCACCACGGTGTCCGTGGAAGAACATGCATCAACGGCCACCTCCATCAGCGCATGGCCGAGCCCCGGGGATGGGAACACGCTTCACGTCAGCATGGCTTCGCTGCAGCCCGGCACTTCGGCATCGTTCGCGGTGCTCGACGCCTCTGGTCGCATGGTGTGGTCTCAGAACAGGTCCTTGTCCGCCACAACGGACCTGCACTTCGGCGATGCACTTGCTGCAGGGTCCTATCGCTTGATGGTCGTTGCCGATGGTATTCGATCGCAGACGGCCTTCGTGGTGTGTCGACCTTGAACAGCCACTCCGTTGTGAGCTCCTTATCGCTGTCGCGCGCGGTAACTTTCAAGACGTTCGATCGTCATCCCTACAAACACCTCCGCCATGAAGCTCCTTCTTCCCATCATCGCGATCCCCGCATTCTTATGCCTATCGGCGACCGTGCCCGACGTAGCACGCACCACAACGACCTTCCAGACCGGCACCTACGGCGTGTGCGGCTGCGCGGATGACGCCAGCAGCCCGGGCAAACTCGCCCTCACGGTGAAGGAGGACGGCACCTTCCACTATGTAAATGGTTCCGATGCAACAAACCCGATCGACCAGAACGGCGTGTGGCGCATGGACGGCCGCAAATTGCTGCTGACCGCAACCGGGGCCGATGAACAGACCTGGACCATGGACAAGAACGATCCCTGCCTGCGCTCGCGTTCGGGTATGACCTTCGTGCGCCTGTGCCGGTTGGAGGGGTGCCATTGAGCCCCGCGTGTCCGTTGTCCGTTCCGCGCTACTCACGATCTTCGTTCGCATGATGCGAACCCCCACCCTGCTGTTATTGCTATGCTCCGCTGTGCCGGTGCTTTCCCAGCCAGGAACGCTTGATGCCACGTTCGGGAACGGCGGCATCGTGCAAATGGACCTGATGCCCGCTGGCGATGCCGGTTTCGATGTGCTGCCCATGGCCGATGGTCGCCTCTACATCTGCGGCTACCTGGATGATGGCCCGCGCGACAACGGCTACGTGCTGCGGCTCATGCCCGATGGCACACCCGATCCGGACTTCGGTACCATGTTGCTCCCCAGTGCGACGAACGCGCGCGCCACGCGCATGGCCTACGCCCCGGACAGTAGCCTCTATTTCTGCGGTTACGCGGACACACTGGGCTACGAGACCTTCGCACTGTGGCATGTGTTGACGAACGGCCTGATCGATGCCGACTTCGGCTTTGGTGGGCGCAGCAGTGTACAGATCGGTTTCAGCGATGCCCGTGCACGTGACCTGGCGGTGCAGGCCGATGGCAAGGTGGTGCTCGTGGGCTACGAAAGCGCCGGGTTCGGCCGCGACGGGGTGATCGTACGACTGCTGCCCGACGGCACTCCGGACCCGGACTTCAGCGGAGATGGCATCCTGGTGCTTTCCAGCTTCGACGACCTGGACCAGTTGGATGCTGTGACGCTCTTGGACGACGGCTCCATCGTGGCCGGGGGCTATGCGGAGATCGAAGACGATGATCGCGCACTGCTGGTGAAACTGGCACCGGCCGGCAATTTGGACGGCAGCTTCGATGGCGACGGTATGCTGACGCCTCTCCTCAGCGCAAATTCACGCATCTACGCTGTGGCCTCCGATGGTTTGGAGATCGTTGCCGCAGGACCACTGATCCTCAGCAGCACCTCGGCCGACCTTTACATCACCCGACGCCAAGCCAACGGTGCAATCGACACCGATTTCGGCAGCTTCGGTGTCGCGGAGATCGACGTGACCGACGACGATTGGATGGACGATATGAAGATCCTGCCCGACGGCCGTATCGCGCTAACGGGCTATACAGGCAGCACGGCACCGGGCGGTGACATCGACTTCCTGCTGGCGTGCTACGAAGCGAACGGCCAACCGGACACCGGCTTCGGCAACAATGGGATGGTGATCACCGAGACGTCGCCTTCTTACGAAGGAGGATACAGCGTTTGTGTGCAGCCCGATGGCAAATTGGTGGTAGCGGGCTTCGGCGGACAGATCGGCAACAGTTCCATGGTCGTGCTTCGCTATGCGAACGACCTTGGTACCGGTTTGGGATCGGCACCGTACAACGCGGAGCTCACTGCCTTCCCGAACCCTGCGCACACGCACTGCCGGTTGCGTACGAATAAGCCACTGGGCGTGTTGGACCACATCGAACTCCTGGACCTGCATGGGCGGGTAGTACGCGCCTGGTCCGGCACAGGCATGGCTGAACTGGTGATCGATCGTGGCGATCTACCGACAGGGATCTATACCCTGCGGCTGCAGTGTAGCGAGGAACCAGCCACCAGCATACGGCTGGTGTTCCAGTGAGGGCTGAACACCAAACCTCCGCCCCCTCCTGAGGAACGAGGCCCCCCCTGCGGCATCCATGAAGACAGGTCGTTCTCCCCATTCGGTAACTGTCAGGTTGTACATCATGACAACAAACCTGCACGCCATGGAGCACCACTACGCCCTCGACACCATCCCGCGTTGCTCTGGTTACCGCGACCGTGCCCGATAGCACGCGTGCAACGAGCTTCCAGACCGGTACCTACGGCGTGTGCGGCTGTGCGGATGCGGCCACGAGCGCCAGTAAACTCGCCCTCGCGGTGAAGGAGGACAGCACTTTACACTATGTGAATGGCTCCGATGCCTCGAACCCGATCGATCGGAACGGCGCGTGGCAAACGGACGGCCGCACGTTGGCACTGACCGTAACCGGGGCAGACGAAGAGACCTGGACCTTGGACAAGAACGACCCATGCCTGCACTCTCGTTCCGGTTTGCTTTTCGTGCCTCCATGCCGCTTGGAGGAGTGCCGTTGAGCCACTGATTATGGGGGTCTTCATGGCGAATGAGCACCCATGTGATGGCACGTACATGTAGCCAGCTCACCGGTAGACCGGATGGCAGTATCACGTTAGGTTTGTGCAATGCGTAACACACTGTTCCTGGACCGGCTCTTGGTCATGATCGTGTCCGTATTGGTTACATCTACCAGTGCACTGGGCCAATATTGCATACCGGGGAACACCACTCCCTTCACTGGTGATTTCTATCTGACACGTGTGGAATGCCAGGAACTGTCCAATGTGGGAACGGGTGGTGTGAATGAATACCCTTACACCAACTATTCGGGCATCATTGCTCCCGCTCATCTGGTGCGCGGCGGAACGTACAGCTTGGTGGTCAATGCCGTCGCCCCAAGCGCCAACGGTGCCACCAGGATAGCGGCGTACATCGACTTCGATCAGAATTACACCTACTACTTCCTAGGCGATGTCCTGGAAGGGTCCAGCATAGGCACACAGGTCATCAGTTTCTATGTACCGCCCTCGGCAGTGCTTGGACCCACGCTCCTGCGTGTGCGCGTCCTTTTCGACTCGGGTGTGCCCCAACCCTGCGAAACCGGCACACAAGGGGAAACCGAGGATTACACGGTGATCATCGAACCACAGGGCGGGAACCCACCGGTCGCCGACTTCACCTCCAGTGCAACCTCAATACCCGTTGGCGGCAGTGTCGACTTCACTGACCTGAGCACCAACAACCCCTCGGAATGGCATTGGTTCTTCACCGGCGGAATACCCGCCGAGTCCACGGAGCAGAACCCCCAGAACGTGGTCTTCAATGATGTCGGTTGCCACGAGGTGGCGTTGGTCGTTGACAACGCCTATGGCCAATCGATCTCGACACAGCCCTGCTACATCCAGGTTTCATCTTCTACAGCTTCATGCACCGAGCTCTTCTTCTCGGAATACCTTGAAGGCAGCGGCAACAATAAGGCATTGGAGATCTACAACCCCGGCAGCACGGCCGTTGACCTTTCGCCGTACACCGTTGCGATCCATACGAACGGGTCCACGACCCCCACCAACAGCTACGACCTTTCCGGAACGTTGGCCGCACATGCCGTGATCGTCCTGGCCAACTCCGGTTCTACAGCGGACATCCTTGCTCAGGCGGATATCACATCGGCAGTGTGCCAATTCAACGGCGACGATGCCTTGGTGCTGAGCAAGAACTCGACGGTGATCGATGTATTTGGAGAAGTAGGTGACGACCCTGGGACGTACTGGCCGGTTGGATCGAGCAGTTCCTTGGACCACACCCTGGTTCGCCAGTTCTCCGTCGATTCCCCTGAAAGCGCGTGGGTCTTTAGCCAACCACAGTGGACGAGCTATTCCAACAACACCTCCACCTACCTGGGTTCCCATGCATCCACCTGTGGCAACGCAACGGTGATCGCAGAGCGGGGCGAGGAAGGGGTGGTACGCCTGTCCCCCAATCCGGCGAACGGCCAGGTCTGGGTGGTGCTTGCAACTGGCGAGCCTGCTGCAGTGCAAGTGCTCGACGCTTTGGGCAGGGTTGTCCTAGAGGATGGCGCGCGCAAGACGGGCCGCATTGAATTGAACGTGGAGAACCTTGTGAACGGGCTGTATCACATTCGCATCCTGTTCCAAGGACAAGTGCGCACGATGGCACTGCAAGTCGTGCATTGAATCGCCACTTCGCCGATCGGTCGCGGCAGGATCATCGCGCCGACAGGGATTTGACGGATGGCTGGGCAGGCCCATCATACGCCCGGGGCACATGCGTGCGTTATCCCTGCATGAAACGCCTCGCCTTCCTGCTTGCCCTGCTCGTGCTATTGGCTTCCTGTGCCTCATCCAACGGCATGGTGCGCAAGTGCGACGGCAAGCGGGGCACACGAGTGCCGATGGGTGTGCTGTGACCACATCTCGTTCGCTCACTGGCCCTCACCGCTCTGCCATCAACTCCTCGAGATCGGCCATGCGCTTCGTCAGGAAATGATGGCGCCTAGCCAGGCGTTCTGCCGAGCGGGCCTTGTCCGCAAAGCGGGCCAGGTCGCTCACGTCCATCAGCGTGTTGTAACCGGTGGGTGGTGCGTTCGCCAGGATCGCATTGGTCAATGCCTGCGTGCCCAAATAGGTGTAGTACGCGGACAGGTCCGGACAGGTGGGCTGGTAGTAATAGGCCAGGGCCTGCGCTGTGGCGATCTCACTGCTGGGATACGGAACGCGCGGCCCATCGCCGCGCAGCTCATGGGCAAGCGCCTTTGCGGTGGTTTCGATGAAGGCGTATTGCGCACAGGTCTCCTCGGTCTCCGTGGTCGGATCCATCGCGTCGAGCGTGCGCTTCGCATCACTGGCGAAGGATCCGATGCGTTGTTTGATGGGCGCGATACCATCCTGGGCAAGGGCGGCGGCTATAGATGATGCCAGAACGAGGGAGGTGAGCGTTCGCATGATCATTCGATTTGTCCCGATCACACAAGAATTGTTCCGATGGTGGGTCTGGATCGAACGGGTCGTCACTCGTAATTGTAGTACACCTGCCGTCGGGTTGAACGCTCCGTCACCTTGGCACGCCGATCATCGACGACGATGTCCCGCTGCCGGACCACCGTGCAGCCGTTGGTATGCCGACAACGGCCCCGGTTGGAATGGCCCACGCGCGTAACGAACACCGCGGTCCATGCGCAGCGCACGGGATCGAACGTCGGGTTGGTGGCCCACGCGCCGCTGGGGCTTATCGGCTCCTTGGCACCCGCGATCCGGAGAACGCTGGCCGTATCCAACCGCGCAACGCAGCTATCCTGTGCCATCACCTCCATTCCCATGGCGATGAGAAAAGCAAGCGCAGCGGTCCTGAAGTGCATGTTCGTTCAGTTCGTGCGCGACCGAAATGATGCGATCAGCCGTGACACCACCGGCAGGCGATAGGTCAGCGAGAAATGCAGGAGCATCACCAGCACTACGGCGATGCCGCGCAAGAGATCGATGCGCGCGCTGCGCGGAAGCGCTGTTCCCATTCCACGAACCTACACCCTGGAAAATACCCGACCCTACAGCCATGGATCACGTGTTCGTATTTTGACCGCATGTGGCGCACCATCACCCTACCCTGCTTCGCGCTAGGCCTTTGCGCAACTGTGCTAGGCCAATCGTTGCGCACCACGTTCACTCCATTGGTGCCGGGCGTGGAGGTACACACCAGCTATCAGGTTTACGGCGGCGCACCATTCCCCAGCAACGGCTTGATCGTACACACGCGTGACAGCGTGGTGCTCATCGACACCGGTTGGGGCCTCAAAGCCACGCGCCAGGTCCTGAAGCACCTCAACGGCAAACCGGTCGCGGCCTGCATTTCCACGCACTTCCACGCCGATCGCACGGGCGGCATCCCCGTGTTGCGCAAGAAGGGCATCCCCTGCTGGGGCACCGCCTACACGCGCGAACTCGCCATCGCCCATGGCGAGGCACCACCCGATGCGCGCCTGCCCAACGACACCATGTTCACCATCGACGGCGCGCGCTTCACCGTGTTCTATCCCGGGGCCGGGCACGCACCGGACAACATCGTGGTGTGGCTGCCTGATCTGCAGGTGCTGCACGGCGGCTGTTTCGTCAAGAGCACCGAAGCCGGCACCCTCGGCAACATCGCCGATGCCGACCTCACCAGTTGGCCGCTGGCCATCGACCGCGTGCAACAGCGCTTTCCGCTCGCCAAGCACGTGATCCCCGGCCACCAAGCCTGGGGCGGACCGGAACTCTTGGACCATACCCTGCAACTGTTGCGGGCGAAGTGATCGTGTTGCGGGGACGATTCGTGATCCTTCCCAAATGAACGGACCTCACTCTGTCGGAGCAACCCCGGTCTGCCCCGCCAAGCAGCTTCCAGCCATCCGCGCGTTTCGCGACTACGCCGGTCTCCAGCAATTCGTGGGTGGTGGAGTCGCCCGTCATGCCGCTGCTGATGGGAACGCGGCCAATATTTCGGTGCGAACTGGTTCATCGGCTCGTGCTATAGAGCACTCCTCGCCACAGATGGTATCACCTATGAGGAGACCGATCGGATGTTCGCCTGCTATGAAGAATATCTCCGTCTTCAACCCAACGCTTCAGATGCCGCGGAGATCAGGGCCTTCGTGGATCGAAAGAGCCAACGAAGACCACCAAGCAATGTGAAGAAGTGGATTGATTTATGAGTGCGGATCCATAGCATCTTCACCTCTCCCCAACCAACTCAGCATTCAAATTGACCCGTGCCTGCTCCTCATAACGCGCCCAGAAGTATTGCGTCTTGAAGATGCGCGGCATGGCCAGGAAGTGGGCCAGCACCTTGCGACGTCCGGGTTTGTAGAGCAGGTCGGGATAACGACGGTATTCTCGGCGTACTTGTTGGGCATAGAGCCGGTAGCGCTCGGGTGACGCGCCCAGGATGCTGAGGTCGGCATCGGTGAAGAGGTCCGTGTCCGGATCGTTGCTGGGAGCGTGCTGCTTGGTGGCAAGTATGTGGAGTATTGTGCGCTCCACTATCGGTGCGGGCAAACCCGACTTCGCCATGCGGTCGCGCATCACTTCGGTACTGCGCTCTTCATTGTCCTTGCGCGTTGCGCTGTACACGAAGTCGTGGTAGACGATCGCCAGCAGCACGGCATCAGGATCTTGAAGCGCATTATATACTTCGGTGAGTTGTGCGTGCAGATCCTCGAGGTGTTGCAACGTATGGTAGTGGCGCCCCTTTGCAGCATGTGCCGTCAACACCTCCTGCCACAGTTGATCGATCCGCTCCTGCACAACACCATGACCCTGAAGAAGACTGCTGAACGCAGTTGCCAGTTCGGACATAGATCCGAAAGTACATGCCCGACCTTCGATGCTCCGCACTTCCCTCCCATCGACCGTTCAACCCAGATCGTAACGGACAACGGACCGGGAACGTCACATTCGCAAGACCAAACCACCACCGATGTTCCGCAGCACCGCTCTCCTTTGTGGCCTCGCCTTCATCAGCAGCGCCGTTGCACAATCGTCCACCGCCGCGTATGATGCTGCGCTCAACGAGCACTTCACGGCGGATGCGCCGGGCGGCAGCGTGCTGGTGGCACAAGGCGGCAAGGTGATCTACGAGCGGGCGCTGGGCATGGCCGATATGGCTGCAAAGACCGCGCTGACCACGGACAACCAGTTCCGCATCGGCAGCGTGAGCAAGCAGTTCGCGGCGGTGGCCATCCTGCAACTGGCCGAGGCCGGCAAGCTGAAATTGAGCGACGAGATCCAGACCTACGTGGACTTCCCGAAGAAGGAACAGCCGATCACGGTGGAGCACCTGCTGACGCACACGTCGGGCATTCCGAGCTTCACCAGTTTGCCGCTCTTCAACGCGGAGGCCTATGCCAAGGACATCACCCTGCCGGAGCTGATCGCCTTGTTCGCGGACCTGCCGTTGGAATTCGCGCCGGGCACGAAGTGGAACTACAGCAACAGCGGCTACATCCTGCTGACGGCGATCATCGAACGCGCCTCGGGCCAGAGCTGGACGGACTACGCCACCGAACACCTGTTGAAGCCAGCGGGCATGACGCAAAGTAGCGCGGCCATCATGCCGGGTGCCTTGCCCAACGAAGCCATCGGTTATGGTGGAACGCCGGATGGTTGGGAGCCTGCGCGGCCCATCAGCATGACCTGGCCGCGTGGTGCCGGTTGCATCCGCAGCACCGTGGGTGATCTGTGGAAGTGGAACAGCAGCGTGTTCGCCGGGAAACAAGTGTCGAAGGAGTTGCTGGCCAAGGCGCACACCGGCTATACCCTCGCGGATGGAACGAATACCGAATACGGCTACGGCTGGGGTTTCCAGAACGTACAGGGCAGCCCCACGATCGAACACAACGGCGGCATCGATGGTTTCGTGAGCGCGAGCCTCTACCTGCCGAAGGAGGACATCTATGTGGCGGTGCTGGTGAACCGCGAAAGCGATGATGCCAACAACCTGGCGCCGAAACTCGCCGCCATTGCCCTGGGCAAACCCTATGGCGGAACCGAAGTGGCCCTGACCGACGCGCAGGCACAGGCTTACACCGGCGTGTACGTGAACGCTGAGGGTGTGGAGCGCTACATCACCGCCGAAGGCAACAAGGTGAGCTCCATGCGTCAAGGAAGTACGCCCAAACCACTGCGATACCTTGGCAATGACCGCTTCCTCTTTGAAGGCGACGTGATCAACCTCACCTTCCATCGCGCTGACGGCAAACTGACCGGGGCCTTTTTCCAATCCCGCGACCGCGAGGAGCTCTTGACGCGTTCGCACAAGCCATTGCCTGCGCCACGAAAAGAGATGGCGTTGAAAGGCGCCGACCTGCAGAAGTACGTGGGCGAATACGAACTGGCTCCGGGCTTCACGCTCACCTTCCGCGCCGAAGGGGATCGCTTCTTCGGCCGCGCCACGGGCCAGGAGGAATTCGAGGTCTTCGGCGATGGCCCGCACAGCTTCTTCCTGAAGGTCGTGGACGCCAGCATGGTCTTCCACGTGGAGGCCGATGGCAGCGTGCAACGCATGACCTTCGATCAAGGCGGCCCAACGGAAGCGAAGCGGGTGAAGTAGATCGGAACGTTGATCCCTTCGCTGTCCCCAACCGAAGGTGTTCCACGGTTCAGTCCGAACTTGCGGCATGGTCATTACACTGCATGAAGCCAAGGACACAGCGGAATGGGAACAAGCCTGTGCGCTGCTGCAGCACGTTTATTTGCATGGCGGATACACCACCGCCGAGAACGCCGCAGCGATGATGACCCGCGAGCGGCTGCAAGGCGAAGGCACCTTGCTGGTCGCGGAGGGTGAACAACATACCCTTGTGGGCGCTGTGCTTTTCCTGAATGCGGACAGTGGCTTGCGGCAACTGGCGAACGAAGGAGAGCGCGAGTTCCGGATGTTGGGCGTGCATCCGGAAGCGCGCGGCAGCCGAGCCGGCGAAGCCTTGGTGCGGGCCTGCATGGAATGGGCGCGCGACGGTGGCGCCAGTGCGCTGGTGCTATGGACCCGACCGACCATGCCTGCGGCGCATCGCCTGTACGAACGGCTGGGCTTCGTGCGCGCTCCAGAGCGTGATGTGCCTGATACCCGTGGTTTCACGCGGTTGGTGTACGTGTGGCGGCCAGCCTGATCGCCTACAGGGTTGCGATGAGGATGCCTTTTGTTGAACCCCTTGCGTCCTTATCGGCGAGGTACCCAATCTCTTAGCCCAGCATGTAGATCATCCGGGCGGCGTAGGTCCAGCTAAGGCCATCGACGCGGATCGGCAAGGACGCACGGAAGTTGACGCCCGCTCGCTTAGAAAAGTGGTAGGTGGTGCCACCTTGCAGCAGGAGCGCTTTCGTGTTGTCGTAGATCACTTGCTCGCTGATGTCGGCACCACCGATGTCCCGCACGCGATAGTCCATGAGCCGGGTGTAGGCCACACCCAAGCTGAGCTGCCAGTCGTAGAATTCATCATGCTG